>WNFQ01000119.1_pt1 | contig 53276 bp, 44 predicted proteins | sample 5400171 | NCBI WGS metagenome assembly WNFQ01 (sample SAMN13153356, study PRJNA577476) | soil metagenome | isolation source: 20 cm soil under Madrone tree | place: USA:California | collected 2016-06-14
ACGGGCTGGAAACGTTTCAGCAAGGTTGAGAATTGATTTGGCGATAAGATCTACTTGACCATGCTGTGCTGAAACTGTTCTGTCCTGATCTGGAAGCCGGGCAATGATCTCGCTCACATGACTTTCATTCGGTCCTATATAGATGAATGGCGATCCGACCGTCAGAATGTTGTATATCTTGCAGGGATGGATAATCCCCTGATAACCCTCGCCCATCACGACCACGTGAAGGTCGGCGGCTGAAAGCACTCCCGACAATTCAGCCTGTGGCTGATATGGCAGTGTGCGGATATTTCTGAGCTGCTTCGCGGAAGCGACCTCTCCTACTTTTCTGAACTCGCTGCCGCCGCCGACGAAACAAAATACGATGTCGTCACGCCCACTCAATTTCGTTGCCGCATCGAGGACTGTGTCCAACGGATGACACGGGCTGTGGTTTCCGGCATACATCACTACAAACTTTTCGGAAAGATCGTGACGCCGGCGGAACGCTTCCCTGCCCTCTTTGTCAAAATGAGCCGCATCGTCGTATGACCAAGGCGGGATGATTTCGATTTTGCTCTCGGGAATACCCTTGTCGACAATTCGCTGCTTCGCAAATCGATCCAGCGCAATGATCTTCTGCGCGTGCCGCATACTGCTTTTCAAAAGCCCGGCAAGTATTTTCGCGATGACTGAATCAGGCTTGAGCCAACCTGCCGCAATTGCTTCGTCGGGATTCAGATCCATTACCCAAAAAATTAATCGGCCTCCCTTGAGCCTGGTAAACAATGCCGCCAGCCATGAAATCAGCGGCGGTGACGTCAACGCTACGACCGCATCCTGGCGGCGCATGATCGCCAGCCGACAAGCGCACGCCGCTGAGAAGCTGGCGAAGTTCAACGCCCTGCGCCAGCGGCTGGTCTTGCCCAAGCCAATCGACGGCAAGCGAGCGATATCGATTCCGTTCCAAAGCTCGCGCGAGGGAAAGCGAAGAGTCGCGTCGTCATACCCGCGCCGGCTGGTAATTACCGTCACCGAATGGCCGCGCTCTGCCAGACCGCGGGCGACCCCGGTTAACTGCTGTGAGGTGGCCATCACGTCCGGCCAAAAGCATTGATTGAGTAAAAGGACTTTCAAGGATTCAGTAGGTAGTGCAACTTACAACCAACCACAAAGTCACTAAGACACAAAAGAGATGTTTTCTAGGAATCCCTAACCAGTCTTTCCGAGGTGCCTTCGTGTCTTTGTGGTGGTCTTTCTTTCTGACCGCTAGAGCCTCGATCTGAAATCAGCAATGGTTCGCTCCAGGCCTTCGCGCAGCCCGACCTTCGGTTCCCAACCAAGAAGTTCACGGGCCCGCGTCGTGTCCGGTTTTCGCTGGCGCGGATCATCGGCCGGCAACGGCTCATGTTTAATGTCGGCACTCGCGCCGCACAGCCGGGCCACTTCGATGGCCAGTTCCTCAATAGTGAACTCGCCCTGATTGCCCAGGTTGACCGGTTCGTGCAAACCGTCTGCGTTCATCAAACGCACCAGCCCATCAACCAGATCATCGACATAGCAGAACGCCCTCGTCTGTTTGCCGTCGCCATAAATGGTTAGAGGCCTGCCCCGCAACGCCTGCACGATAAAGTTGGACACGACGCGCCCATCGTTTTCGAGCATGCGCGGACCGTAGGTATTGAAGATGCGCGCGATGCGGGTGTCGACACCATTCTGCCGGTGATAATCCATCATCAGGGTTTCAGCCACGCGCTTGCCTTCGTCATAACAACTGCGCTGGCCAATCGGATTCACGTTGCCCCAATAGCTTTCGGTCTGTGGATGTTCGAGCGGGTCGCCATAAACTTCGGAAGTCGAGGCCTGCAAAATCCGAGCGCGAACGCGTTTGGCCAGACCCAGCATGTTGAGCGTCCCCACGACATTCGTCTTGACGGTCTTGACTGGATTGAACTGGTAATGGATCGGCGAAGCCGGACACGCCAGGTTATAAATCTGATCGACTTCCAGCAGGATGGGTTCGATCACATCGTGACGGAGCAAATCGAAATTGTGATTATCAAGCAGATGCAGAACGTTTTCGCGCCGGCCAGTAAAAAAATTGTCCAGGCAAATCACTTCGTGACCATCTGCGATCAAACGGTCGCACAAATGCGAGCCGATGAAACCCGCGCCACCTGTGATTAATATGCGCATATGCTATTCAGCAAATTTCGTAACTACATAGAACCGATAATGAAGAAACCCACGGCCCCACTCCATAAACCTTTAATGACGTTCTTTCTGTGTAATCTGCGCAATCTGTGGATTCTTTCTTTTAGCGCCTAACCACATGATTGCCGATATACAGGACATCCATCTTCGTCTTTAGAAAGCAATCAATCGCGTCACGTGGGGTACAGACAATCGGCTCGTTCTCGTTGAACGAAGTATTCAAAACGACCGGTACGCCGGTCAGTTTGTAGAAATCCTCGATCAGTTGGTAATAGCGCGGATTCATTTCGCGTGAAACGGTCTGCAAACGTCCCGACCCATCGACGTGCGTGACCGCCGGAATCGTGCTCCTCTTCTCAGGCTTAATCTGATAAACCATCAGCATCGTTGGCGCGGGATGAGTCTGCTCAAAATAGTCGCCAACGCGCTCCTCCAGAATCGAAGGCGCGAAGGGCCGGAAAGGCTCGCGCTTCTTGATCCTTTGGTTAAGAATCTCTCTCATGTCAGCACGCCGCGGATCGACAACAATTGATCGATTGCCCAGCGCCCGCGGCCCGAACTCCATCCTTCCCTGAAACCAGCCAACCACCAATCCGTCAGCTATGTCCTTCGCGGCGCGCTCGGTCACTTCTCTCTCTGAATATTTCTCTGATATTAGTTCTGAAGCTCCCAGTTCCCTGCCAATCTCTTCGTCTCTGAATTCCGGACCAGTGTAAGCTCCCTCCATCACTTCGCCACGCGGTCGGTCCAACAGTCCGTTGTTGATTTGATAACAAACACCCAACGCCGTGCCGCTGTCACCGGCCGCCGGCTGCACATAGACTCGACGAAAAGGAGTATGCAGCAGGATTTTTCCGTTCATCACAGAGTTGTAGGCCACGCCACCCGACAAACCCAGGTCGGTTAGTCCCGTCTCCTCGTACAAATGATTCAGAACATGAAAGGCGACCTCTTCCAAACGCAGCTGCAGGCTCGCGGCGATATCACTCTCGCGATCAGTCAACGCGTCGCTGCCTTCGCGCGCCGGCCCAAACGTGCGCACAAACTCGTCCGAAAAAATGCGCCCAATACCCGGCGATCCCTGGTCCCAGGTCATGTCGACACCTTCGGCATGATGACGAAAGTAATCCAGGTTCAAACGAAACCGGCCGCGCCCTTCGGTGCGAATGATGTCGCGAAACTCATCCATGAAGCGCGGATTGCCGTAAGGCGCCAGGCCCATCACCTTTCCTTCATCCCCATACTGGGGAAAGCCGAGAAACTGAGTCGTCGCCGTATACACGATGCCGGTTGAATGCGGATATTCCACCTGGCCTAACACATCAATCGAATTCCCGTCGCCTGCGGCCCACATTGTGGAAATGAAATCGCCAAAGCCATCGATCGAGAGCAGTGCCGCGCGCTCAAATGGCGAGACATAAAAGGAGCTGGCAAGATGCGCGCGGTGATGTTCGATGTTATGAAACTGCGCGCGAATACTATTCTTCCCAACGCCAAGGGCGCGCGCCACATCATCTTTCAAGTCGCGCACTTTCGCCGCGTTTCCAAATCGATCCTTAATCTGGCCAAAAATCCCTTTGCCGTTGCGACCGTTGCCTGAAGCGGCGGGGCCGGTTGCTGAACCCTCGGTACTACGGACAGCGCTGCCATCTGCGGCCACTGCCCACTGCGCACTGCCCACTCCTTTTTTATTTCTGCCTCCTGCCTTCTGCCTTCTGCCTACTGTTTCTTTAGCCGCCCGCGATGCTGCAAACAAAATCTTCTTGTGCAGGTGGGCCGAAGGGTCGCGCGATATGCCAATGTGATCGACTTCTTCAATCGTAATCCCGGCCGCCGCGAGACAATAGCGTAAGGCTGCCGCGGGAAAACCTGCGCAGTGTTTCACACGATTAAAACGCTCTTCTTCAGCAGCCGCCACGATCCGCCCGTCCTTGATTACAGCCGCCGCTGCGTCACCGTGATAAGCGTTAATTCCTAATATGTACACTTTAGTTAATTCTGGTTCTGAGTTTCGTATTTCGTCAGTGAACCATCCGTGCTGGGTTTTCGCTACCGCAGAGTAGAAAGCAATCGTTCTTGAAAAAAAACGACGTGCAAGCCGGTAAGATCACTCCAGGGGCATAGCCATAAAAGTCGATTCGAGAAAAGCCTTTGGCACGAAATAAATCAATAATTGGATACTCGCCATTAGGTCCCCAACTCCCCTCTGAATTGTCCAGAATGATCGCGCCGCCTTCATTCAAGAGCGGAATAGCCTTCTGGGCACACAAAAATCGATTCAAACCATCTACTACGATTAGGTCAAAGGCCGATTCATTCAAGGTCTCCAGGTTAGACGCATCCCTGTCGGTCAATATTAATTGCACATTCGTCGGCACACGACCGAGAAGATGGGCAAACCATGATTCGTTATCTTCGATCGCAACAACTCTTTGAACTCGCTGCGCCCACCACAATGTTGACTGGCCCGCCCCAAACTCAAGTACTGATTTCCCGAGTGTTTGTTTATTGCGCAGAAAATCAATGGCTGGATACGTATACCAGGGAAGAGGTTTGCCAAAGTTATCGAGCGCTTTCGCTTTTAGAGAACTGCGAAAGTGTCCGGTTTGATAGCTGAACGCGATGGGTGTAAACAGGGCTGTGGCGACCCTACGGAGCCCTGCAAAAATGCTCGGCGGCATTCGTTTACGTGCAAACTTCGCCAGTTGATGAACGAACATACTTTGATAAATTGATAACTGCTTAGGGAACGAAGTCCAGGTGTAACCAATTAAATTCCAAGTATGGATATGGAATCCTTCAATTGCGCAACGCAGGGCTGCGATTTTCGGTAGTCTTGGGCGAAGCCAGAGTCGAAGGCACTGACTCCTTGAGTATCTCTTCCAAACGAATATCCAAGATTAACCTGAACCAAAAGGCCTGCAAAAAATGGAAAATGGTTCCCTGCTTCCCGTCGAGAAAACCAAGCAAGATAAAGTAACGATAGAAAAAGTAGAGGCCGGGTCTAACGTACCGAGGTAAGCCGAAATAGAGTCGTTTCAACCAGAGCACGCGCTCATCCGGTGTGCCGAAAAACGCCGGTTTCGCTTTCCATTCAACGAGCGCGCGCCGGCGTTGTGCTTCTTCCCGGGCAAAGGTTTCGGCGTAACGCAGATGCTTCTGCAGGTAGAAGAGAATGTCATCTTCCTTTCGGTTGTTCTCCAGGATCGGAGCTGATAGTTTTCTAACTTTGCCATGCACGTAGACGCGTGTGTCTGACTCTTCGGGATCGAGCTGAGAGACCGAACGGCGGAAAACCTTCAACATGTACTTGGAACCATAACCGCCAAAACGCAGACGCCGGCCACGAAACATTTGCTGCCGTTGGACATAAAATCCGTCCTCTTCAATCACCCGGTTTGAGAATAATTTCTGTAACTCCGCTTTCAGCTCTGAAGTTATTTCCTGGTCCGCCTCCAAAATCATTACCCACTCGTTGCGGATAGGCAGATTATCGAGACCCCATTGGTAAATCCACGGAATTATCTTGCTGTGGTCATAGGGAAGATTAACAACCTCGGCATAACGCTCGGCGATCCGAACGGTTCCGTCTTCGCTTTCTGAGTCGATGACAAAGATTTGATCAAAAAGGCCGTCCACGCTCACAAGGCACTTCTCGATATTCGATTCTTCGTTGCGCGTCGTTACGATGAGTGTGACTGGTATCAAAAGTGTTTCCTGCTTTGCGCGAACCTGATCATTCTTTTCCGTTTGTGACTCTGCGCCCCGTTCTTCAACTGAAGGATGGCGCCAGCTTGGCAACCTCTGTGCGGCCGGCCGCGAGCTGTTGGTAAAGCGTGACAAGTTCGGCGGCAATTTTCGGCCACCCAAAGTTGCGCACAACAAACTCGCGCCCCGCCTCACCGCGTCGTCGGCGTTCATCGGCGTCGTTCATTGCATACTTGAGTGTCTTCTCTATTTCCTGCGGTTCGAGCCCGGTTACCCAGCCTGCACCGGCCGCTTCAATATCGCTGGCAAGGTTCACGTGCCGGCTGACGATCGCCGGCACGCCGCAAGCGAGGCCTTCCGTAACGCAGAGTCCGAAATTTTCCTGAAACGACGGCAAAGCCAGCAGCGCTGCCCCCCGCAAGGCAGAGGCTTTCTCTTCCGCGTTCAGCCAACCGGTGAAAATAATTCCTTCTTCTGCGCCTGCTTGCCGCTTGAGACTTGCGACGTAGTCAGCCTCTCCGTCACCCGCTATTACCAGCCGCCAGTTCTGAAAAAGATCGATCGCGCCAACGACGAGGAAAGCCTGAATAAACGACTCCAGGTTTTTCTTTGGATGAAGCCGGCTGAGCACAATGATGTAGGGATTGGCGCCAAGCGACGGATGGTTTTGCCCGAACGTTGATCTGTTGCCGGTGTTATCAGAGTTCTCTACGTCTACTCCGAGTGGGATGACAACGCCGCGTGGCAGCTCACCGACGGTTTCGGCCTGCCGCTGTTCCTCGGCTGTCGTGTAATGAATCGCCGCCGCTCCGGTGAGCATTCGCTTAACACCGGCGTGCCACATCAAACGCTTACGCCCGCGCTTCTGACTAAGGCTCCACGGATCGAGGCTGCCCAGCGGTCGAATTATGTAAGGTACGCTATGCCGGCGACACGCCGCTGCTGCCGCCAAACACGGATGCGAAAACACCGCATGAATATGGACCACGTCGAAGCCCGCTACATTTGACTTCAGCCAGCTTGTCAGCGGATACGAATAGCCAAACCTCTCGCTCAGTTGGCGTGGAAAGAAAATAGTTTCCGTTCCCTGGAAGTCGGTTGGAGTCCCGGTCCGCACTGCAAGATGCACGGGTCCATCAGCATCTGTCGTCGCAATCATTACTTTGGCGCCGCTCGAGCGGACAGCGCGGCACATCTCAAAAACCGCGCAGCTGGGCCCACCATAACGTGGAGCAACGGCCGGAATGACGTGTAGAACTTTCACAAACTAACCCGATGCTGCGCACACCAGTGCGCCAGGACATAGAGCGCCCACGGCCTTGACCAGCCAACGCTCTGCGGCGAGCGGAGGAAGCGTTGCCAGATTTCGCGCGCGGCGCCGGGGCGAAAGCCGATTGATTCAAACCTTTGCGCGTCTTCGAACGTCTCGTTGATCTCGTCGCGCAGTCGCGACTGCATCCAATTTTCGAACGGCAGGGTGAATCCCATCTTCGGACGATTTGCGATTTCTGCCGGCAGCAAGTCCCCTAGTGCGTCCTGAAGTAGAGGCTTCGGCCTACCCCCGTTAAGCTTCCAGGCACCCGGCAGACTCAACACAAACCTGACAATTTCAGAGTCCACAAACGGCACGCGTACTTCCAGCGAATGCACCATGCTCATGCAATCAGTGTCACGCAACAGAGTGTTTGCCATGTAACCCCGAAGCTCGCAACGCGACACTGCGTTGATCGTGTCGCTTCCGTTTTGTCCAAACGAAGCAATTTCCGCTGCAGAAAAATAATGCCCGCCGTCAGCCAGGACTGATTCAATCTCTTTGCCAGAGAGCAACTGCCGCGAAACTTCGCACGAGGCCTGAGGGCTCGCATCTCCCTCGAGCAACTGCCAAAGCTTTCTCTGTTGCATAGACCGATTCAACACGCGCGCACCTAACGCAGAAACTCCCTTTCTCAATGAGCTTGGAACACGCGACAAAGAACGCATCGTGAGGGCGCGCCGAAATGTTGGATAGCCGGCGAATAGTTCGTCACCGCCGAGGCCCGAAAGTGCCACGGTAATCCCCGCATCGTTAACGGCTTTTGAGACGACGAAAGTGTTGATGCCATCCATCGTCGGTTGATCGAGGGCAGCCAGCGCAGCGGGAAGCATTTCATACAGTCGTTGTTCGCTGAGCCGAATCTCATGATGGTCCGTGTGGAATTTCTCGGCCACGCAGCGCGCGTATGGGGCCTCAGAGAACTTCTGTTCGTCAAAGACTACGCTGAAGGTCTTTGGCCTTTCGTCCGTCACCTGACTCATCAACGCCACAATGGCGCTCGAATCAATGCCGCCGGATAGAAACGGCGCGAGCGGGACGTCGCTTACCAGGTGCAGTCGCACGGATTCTTTCAGCGCATCGCGCAGGGCTTCGACAGCCGCCGGGCGATCGAGCCCCTCGGGTGCGTCTGAAACCGCGAACCAATCCTTGGTGTAAGAAATTTCCTTCACTTTGAGCAAACTGCCCGAGAGCGGCGCCACGGTCATATAGTTTCCCGGTTGAAGTAGGGTGACGCCTTCGATCATCGTGTCGGGCGAAGCGACAGAGCCGCTTTGCAAATAGCTGGTGACTCCTCTGCTACTCAGCCGCCGCGGGACCAGGCCACTTTCAAGCAGCGCCCTAAGCTCTGACGCAAAGATGAAGAGTTGTTCTGTGTGGTAGTAATAAAGCGGCTTGATGCCAAGGAGATCGCGAGCGATAAAGACTTCCCCAGTTTCGTGGTCGCGCACGGCAAAAGCAAACATTCCCCGCAGCCAACGCAAACAATCAGCTCCGTGCCTCGCGTAAAGTTGCAACAGCACCTCCGTGTCTGTGTGCGATGCGAAGCTTATTCCTTCCGCCTGCAACTCTCGCCGCAGCTCACGATAGTTATAAATCTCGCCGTTGAAGATTATTGAAAAACGATCGTCGGGCGTGAACATCGGCTGATGCCCCGAAGCGCTCAGGTCGATGATCGAGAGCCGCCGGTGAGCGAATGCTGTAAGCGGAGTTCGCCCGTTGTCGGGCCACACCGCCGCTCCTTCATCATCCGGGCCGCGATGCACCAGCGCAGCGCTCATGCGCGCCAGTCGTGCTTCGACTTCCGTCACCCGATTACCAATGATGCCTGCTATACCGCACATGATCTTAAAAACTCAAACCGACTGAAGCACGTCTCTGAAAGTTTTTGCGAACTCAGCGAAAGTGAAATGGTCTGAAAGTCGCTTGTGTCCGGCCCGCCCGAAACGCTCGCGCATCTCTCTATTGTTAAGAAGCTCGATCAAAGATTGCGTAATGCCTGCAACGTCTGACCCGTCAACCAGCAGTCCCGTCTCAGCATGGGTAACTACTGAAGGCGTGCCGCCGTTTGCGCCGCCGATCACGGGCTTGCCATGGGCCATCGCTTCGAGAAAGACAATGCCAAAGCCTTCTTCATTACTCGGCATCACGAACAGCGAGCAACGCTCGTATTGCTCGCGCAACTCCGCGTCCGTCACACTGCCCATAAAGTTCACATAACGCGATACGCCGAGTCCGGCCGCCAACGCGCGCAGTCGTGGCGTGTCATCTCCGCGACCAACCACCCGGTATTCGACCGGTCCCACTTCGCGCACAACCGCCGGCAAGCTTCGGATCACGTTGTCAATGCCCTTGTAACGGTCATCTTTACTTATCCGAGCCACACTTAAGATTACGGGCGGGGTTTGAGCGGGCATCGCCTCATACGCGTCCAGCTTCCAGTGTGGGTCGAGCGTGCAGGGGAAAATTTTGACTTTGTCCGCATCGATCTCGGGATGCTTAGTCAACTGCGACTTCGTGTATTCGCTGATGGCCAGCACCACGTCCGCCTGGCGCAGGGCCTTGCGCTCAAGTTTCGAAATCGGTCCCCACACTTCTATCCCATAGGCCGCAATGGCTGTCTTCACGCGCGAGTTGAAAGGTTTGGCGATCAGACCGAGCGGTGATAGCGACACGTGCCCAAAGATGATCCAGTCGTAGCGGTTTGAAGTTATGTTTCGCAAATACTGAGTTAAGAACTTTGCTTTACTCTTCCCCGCCCCTGAATACGAAGTGAAGTCGCCATTTACATAGCGCGCGTCGGGAGCGATCGCATCATTAAGCACGAGCGCGCTCACCGACGCGCCACTGTCATGCGCCCAATCACCGGCCGCAAGACATAGCGCGCGGCAGAACATCTGTATGCCGCCGGCGCAATTGAATACCTCCGGCAGGACCAGCAAGACTTTCTTAGACGATGAAGGACGCGCGGACATGTTGACGTGGAGAAGAAGAGTCGAGTCTTAAAGGATTGCGCTCACAAGCTTGCGCCAATTACGGTAAAGGGCGGCGCGCCGTGCAAACGTTCTCTCACGGATGCTACATCCCTAATAAACAAAGTATTGCCCGATCCCTGGCTCTTTCCATTCAATTCTTTTAAGGCACGCTGGTAGGGATCGTAAGCGTAAGGGACAAAACCGTAATCCCTCATGCTCTCAAACACTCTATCTTCATCGTAGCCATAGCGTCGCCCGCTACCGTTTAGCTCCATGACGACGGCCAGCAGCGATTCCTTTGACAAGACTTCGTCGGCGCCGGCGATCACTTCCGTTTCAAATCCCTCGACGTCAATCTTTAAAAGGACAGGTTCCACCGCATCAACTATGCTATCCAGAGTCGCTACCTCAACTTCACAAACCGGCGTATCCTTTGCTTCTGCGCCGTCAACCACATGGTTAGTTGTATCCAGGGCATAGGTAAATTTCAGCGTCCCCTTTTTCGAGCCAACACCAATCCGGTGCGCATCCACGCGGTCGCTGAGGTTGTTCAAATGAATATTAAGCATGAGCTGGTCAAATGCATTTTCGATCGGTTCTATCGAAATACTGCTGGCACCTACCGCCGACGCCAATACGGTGTAAACGCCGACGTTCGCTCCTACGTCGACAAAGACGTCATCGCGCCGCAGCAGATGTAGCGCGAAGGCCATATCGTAGAATTCATGAAGTCCTGCGTAGACATTTCCAGTCGCGCCTGTCATTCCGGGCGCAACCAGCAGCTTCGTCTTGTTAACGAAGTTAACCGCCACGGGCCCCGGCACCAGACGGCTACCAATTTGCCAGTTCAGCCAACGACGTATGGCCGAAATTTTGTGCCGCCTGTTAAGTGGATGTTCAAGGATGAAGCGGATCGTATTGAACAAAAGTTTTACAGCCCGCTCTCAAAAACGCGGAAGCATCGCCGGCAACGACACATCCATCACCGGCTGGCCGGTTGCGTGGAAAAGTTTAGTAACCGTGTTCACCGTCACCTCGATGTCAAATTTATTTGCTAGTGTGCGGAGCGCTGGAATCGATGGCGGTTGCCGCATCAATTCCAGCAACGCGCCCGCCAGCGCCAATGTATTCCCCAACGGATAAACTAAGTTCGAATTGATGGGAGTGACCAGATCTTCAGCGCAGCCGCACGCGTCGCTCACGACGCACGGCAACCCGCTAGCCATCGCTTCGTTGACTACCAGCCCCCAGGTTTCGAGGTGGTCGCTTGGGAGGACTAGACAATCCGCCGCGACGTAGGCCCTTGAGATTTCTTTCTGGTTGAGAAACCCGGCGAACGTAGCCCGCGGAAGAGTGCCGCCATCATTAACTTGAGTAGAGACGTTATTGCTCGTCTCGGCGTCAAAGACCACCCGGCAGGCGCTGCGCAACGGCTGGCCCAACTCGCCACTTCCGACGAATAGAAGGTGCAACGGCCGTCCTTGTTGCGCGAGACGCGCATCCTTGAGCGCGCGCAGCAGATCGAATGGCCGCTTCTTATCGATAAACTTCCCGGCAAATAACACGCAGAAGGCGTCGTCCGCGATGCCCCATGATCGTCTGATGTCTTCACGGCCCGGCCGCACACTGTCGGCTTGCGCGGCAAAACGTTCGTTGTCGACGCAGTAAGGCGCCGGGCTCAGTTGTTCCGGACGCACGCCATAATTCGTATAGAAGCGCCGGTTGGCTTCGCCGATGTAAAGAAATGTTTCCACGCGCCTAAAAAGTTGCCGCAGCATCAGTTGCTTAAGCGGTCTCCTCCACGTGGGCGTAATTGCCAAATCGTTACTCTCGCCACGCAACCAAACCGGGACGCCGGCAGCATGCGCCTGCCGTACTGCTTGCCAGTACGCCAAAACATTCCATCCTTGCACCCATAACGTGCTCACTTCCTTTTCGCGAAACAGAGGCGCCAGGCGCTCAGCGATTCTGAGCTTGCTGAAACTGCTGACGTCGACAGCTGAATTAACTTTTAAAAAGCGATGCGGGTACCCTGATAGAACGTCTAAATCCCAGGCGAAGGATTTATCAAACTGGCGATCGTAGGAAGGCTCGGTGCCATGCGCGGTAAGATACCAAACTTCGAATGGAACCGATCCTGTTTTCGCCAGTGCCTGCCACAGCGGAACCTGATATTGAATTGGGTGTGTGCTGAGAATCGCGAGCATTACTAACTATCCCGCGGTAGCGCGTTTGATCAGGGTCAAAGTCTGAAATCTTTTCTGTACCGAGAAATTTGAAATTGAGACATGCTTGGACAGGCTGATGTTAACAAATGGCTATGCCTCGCCCTTTGCATCATGCGATTGCCACTCTAGGTTGGGCCGCAAAACCATGGGCGAGCGCACCGTTGCCGGCAAGCGCGCTGACGCCATTCGCGGCACAGCCATAACAATGCCAATGAGGAAACCAAGCAGTGTGAGCACGAAGGGATCGCCGAAGATCTGGTGGGCGGTGACAAACACAAAAGCGTTTGCCGCCAACATCGCAATGAAACCAAAGATTAGACTGGCTCGCTCAAAGTCAGTTTGTTGTACTTCTCTGATTATCGCCCAGAAATAGCGGCCTAGTGCGAACGCCAGCCATATGATCAAAGCGATTCCCGGCAACCCTAACTCAGCCACAATTTTTCCCAGCCCGCCTTCCGCAGCGCCCCCGACAATATCCGCGCCGCCGCCGAAGTATTGCGCGCCCTGGCTTCCGGTTCCAGCCCCTGCGCCCCATGGTCCGTTCCGTTCCAGGATGAAACCAAAACTCTCCGAGGTCATCAATGAAGCGCGCTCGGTAGCATCTGCTCCCACGGTCGCGCTGCGCTCGTAATATGGATCAACTTCGTCACGCATCGCTCCCGGCGCGAGAGTTACATAACCTGCCATCGCTATGCCCACGGCGATCGCCAGCAGAATTGACGTCCTTACCGTTTTAGATAGCCTCTTGCGAACGAGGAGCAGCAGCGCGCCATAAACGCAGAGGAAGATCATGATTTCCATGATGAACTTGCGCCGCCCGGTAAAAAGAAGTGCGCCCCAGAAGAAAAGAATCAGTCCGCCAGTTGCAAGTTTCAAAAGGATGTGGCGCTTCAGAGTCATGAACATAATCACGAGTAAGCAGATGGACGTACCGGCATGCCAGGCTGCAACTTCAGGCGCCCGGAAAAAACCCGAACGTAAGAGCAGAGCGCCCGTTTCCATACTATAAACAACCAGGCCTTCGCCGACGGAGTTGAGCATCTGCCATTCAAGGCCGAAATAGGAAAGGTAAACTCCGGCGACCATCATGACATTCAGCGCCAGGTAGACTTTTATGAATCGGTAAGTTCCCTGTTCGCGCCTGCCGAAGTGGTACCCCAGCAGAATCCCGGGCACGGGCGTGACATACGCCAGGAAACCGATGGTCGCGAGAATGGGGCTGCCAAACTTGATAAAGGTCACGACGCTCTGAATAACAACCATCGCCATGAACAACGTGAGGGGACTCTTGAGACTGTTATTCCATGCGTGGATCGGCTGCAGACTAAATCGCCGACCACGGAGGTAGGCTCCGAGACAGGTAGCGGCCACATAAATAAGTATCGCCGAGGTCATGTAGATGGGTTCACCCGGAATGATCTTGCGAATCGGGTCCTGAACACAGCCAACGATAATGCAAAGCAAAAAGCCGATTCGCCAATTGGCAACGCAAATCCCAAGGCTTATAACAGCCAGGCCGAGCAGAATGTAGTCAGTCATGGTTAACGGCCGGTAGTGAATTAAGGGCCATGAATGTGGGAGCCAAAAACCTATCAGTCAATGCGAACAGTATTCAACTCTCGCGCTTTGGCGTTGAGCCGGTCGTGGTAAAACGAAACGGTTTCCGTCGCCACTCTTTCCCAGGTATATGATCGCGCTGATTTTGCTGCCGCTGCTGAAATTGCATAGGCCGATTGAGACGGCTGCGCCAATTGTAGACACTGGCTCACCATCGTTTCCAGGCATCCAGTAGGTGAAAGCATTCCGTTGACCCCGTCAGCGATTACATCATGGGCCCCGCTATTGTCCGCGGCCACCACACAAAGACCGCGTGACATCGCCTCGAGAAACACCTTGCCAAAACCTTCCACGAAAGAGGGAAAGAGAAAAATCCCGTGCTCGTCATAAACTCGCATAAGCTCGTCTTGCGGCATCCAGTCTAAGAAATCGATACGCTTACGGGCTTCGGGACTTAAGAGCTCTTGAACCTGCACATGATGTTGTTGCGCGCACACCCAGGTGAATTCCAATCGCTCATTCGCTTCGGACAGACGATTAATGACTTCCGCCACGATCATTGGGGCTTTGACAAAATCATACTGGCCTACGTAAAGAACATGATTCAGCCTTTCAGCCGTCATCGCGGCGGGGGCGCGTTCTGAGAATGCGAGCGGCGGGGCTTGCGGGATGACGGCGATCCGCTCCTCCGGAACGCAAAGATTCTCACGCATAAAGTCTTTGCATTGCCGGGCACTCACAATATGACCGTCTGCGAAGCGAGCTATGGAGCGGCTGTTATATGCGAGTGCTCGGCTCATTACTTTACTCGCTAGCCTGCGAGGATACGATCGCGGATCCTCGTGATACACCTTTTGCCAAGCTGAGAGTTCGCGCTCGTGACGCATCTCCAGTCCATGCGAACGGTGAATGAAGATCGACTGTCTTTTCAACTTTTGTAGCGTCTGCGCGGCACGATAGCCGTGCGGCTGGTTCACATGAATAACGTCGAACGACTTATGGCGAAACTTATTCAACATTTGCTTTTCGTATGTCCGTGGAAGTTCGAGAATATAGTGCAGGTTTCCGTGAGAGATCTTACTTGAGAGTTCGTCGGCCCAAACCGCTTCCACGTCGTGACCCAGCGTTCGCATGGCTTCAATGGTCTGGTATTCCGTACCTGCCGCGCCGGAATCCGGATTACATGGCACATCAGCCATGAACAGAATCTTCATCCTAGTAAGTCAGGTGGGACGAGCTTGTCTCGCGGAATGAAGAGAAGATTCTCAGCTCTGCCAGGGCTACCGAGCACGCGCAGCTTACCCCTTCTTCCACTAACGAAATAGCAAATATAATCGAGCTCGTCGACGAGGAATCGCCATGAATTGCTCATTGAGAAGCCATTCATATCCATGCGCTCCCGCAAGAATTCAGCAAGTATTATCGGCCTATCGCGTTGGAGCGTGGCCCTCGCGCCCTCAATTACCATTGGCTCGTAGCCTTCAACATCCATCTTGATCAGTCCGATTCGTCCCCACTTGCCTTCCGACGCAAGATCGTCAAGAGGCCGTACAATTATTTCAAGGTCGCCCTCGTCTGTGATGATGGCGTTGTTATCGGCCTCAAGAGGATCCGTCTGAATCCTCACCCGAGTCTGTTCCTTTCCCAGGGCGCAGGGTATATAGGTAACCAAATCGTCGAGATGATTTGCCGTGACGTTTTTTCTTTGTCGTTCAAGATTAAATGGAACAGGCTCGATCGAAATGATTGATCCGCCTAAACGACGCACTTCATTACCCATAGAGACGGCGTATAGACCTAGACTGCTACCCACATCCACAAACACCCCGCCCGAATAAAGCCTCCTCAACACATGGATGTACTCGCCTTCCCAATCGCGATAATAAAAAGCGAACTTTTGTCCCCATGGCCTCAAATCAAAGTTGAACCGAATACCCTCATTTAGATAACCCGACACTCTATATGACCGGGGATCGCGACTGTTTGTGAGAAAGCTGTCCAAGACCAAAGTGATGCGGCCCTTGCCTTTGAAGTTTGGGGTGTTGGCAAGACAGAATGGGAGAAGCGATCTTATTTTCGACCAAGACACGTCTGATCTGCTTTTCAAAATGACGTTATCTACTCTTGACCAGAGATTCATTCAATGAACACTGCCGCGCCGAAGTCGGACCTTACGCGCGAATAGACATTCATCTCTAAATCCGGCTGAGTTGGGCTTGGAGGAGTCTCAACCAGGATTTTACAAACAGCGGAGAGTCTCGGACTGATTCCTTGAAATAGTGGGGCGCACGGTGATCACCGTTTCTGCGTAAGCACTCTCCTATGAAGTACAGTGCTTGCGCTCGTCGACGCCGGGATTCAACCGCTGATGAGACTGGCCGAATTTTGCTTGCCGCGTGCAACATTGGCTGTTCAGCTAGTTGTTGCAGTCGCTGGTGTAGTGCCGCGCGGGAGAGCCGAGAAATTTTTTCCTGTCTTACCTTGTCTTCCATGCTAATACTGTTAGGCATGATGCGGGCCATATATAGAGCCGACTCAATCATCTGAAACTTACCTACTTCAGCGAGCCGATACCATAAATCCCAATCTTGTCCGTAATAGAACTCAGCACGGTATCCGCCTGCGCGTAAATAGGCGTCCTTTCGAAACATAACGGACGGGTGAGAAGTTGGTCCGTCAATCACGCCATGAACTTCACCGTCCGAGATAATTCGGATCGGTTGCCCGGCCAGTCCGTTACCTTTGGCGACGTATAGAAACTCTCCGCCCGGCCCCCGGAACTCCGTCCACGAAGAGACGAACACAACACTTGGATCAGCATTCAGCGCCCGACGCTGCAAGAACAATCGATTCGACTGAGAACAGTCACCGACATCCTGTCTCGCGATATACGAACCTCGAGCTGCCTCACATCCGCTAATGAGCGCTTTTGTCAGTCCTCGGTTTTGCTGGTGAATTACGCGCAACCGAGGTTCGTCCTCAGCATGCTGGTCTAACAATTGCCCGGATTCGTCGGTAGAACCATCATTGACGACAATTAGCTCAATAGATACTGCGCGTTGCGAAAGGACACTGTTGAGAGTCTCGCGAAGGTACTTCGCGCCGTTGTAGACACTCATAACAACAGAGATGTCAGGCGTTCTGTTCATCTTCTCAATGAGTCTGAGTAGCAAGCTAGTTTTCCCAATTGAGACCATCCTAGAATTCGCGCGAGGAAGTGATACGCCTTGTAGTCCAACCCTTCCGCTCTTAATTGGCCGGAAGCTTCTCTTGATAGGGAAAATAGTTCTCTCGATTCTCGTTCGAGACCGGCAGCGCCGCATTGCCGGGCCAAGAGGAAAAGTTCACGCGCTACCGCTTTCATCTCGGGAGAGTTCTCATCGATGTTCGCCCGGCGGCCATGAGAAAACATTAACGTTCGTGCCCGCGCCCGTTCGCGCATCCGCCACGGGTCGAGGGCTAATCCCCTGCACAAGCGATGATCATTGTGGTCGCGCACTTCGACAACAAACTCTTCGCAATAGTGAAGCCGCACCCCCAGCGACGCGATCCGGCAATCGTACTCCCAGTCTTCGTCAATTCTCAGATCCGTCCACGGACCGGCCTGCTGACAGAGACTCGCGCGATAGAGCGGCGTCGGTGTATCCCACCAGCGAAACAATAGGAACAACGGAAACATCGTCTCCACTTTCATACCCGAAGCTTTCCACGGTTCCGGCTCAAGCCGACCGTCCGCATGACGGTAGCGGGTTTTTCCATATGAAACACTACATTCCGGATGCTCATGAAGACCCGCTACCTGCCTCTCAAACTTTCTTGGCAATAGGAGGTCATCGCTGTCGAGGTGTTGAATAAATTCGCCGCGCGCCGCTTGTCGTCCAGCTTCGCGTGCCAGACCCGCGCCAGCGTTAGCTTGATGAATTACGCGAATCTCTTTCGGATACGATTCAGCAAGTTGGTCTGAGACCAGGCCAGTCTCGTCGGTGGAGCCATCATCTATGATGAGAATCTCGATTGGACGATAGGTTTGAGCGAGGACGCTCGCCACCGCTTCGCGAAGCATGGCCGCGCGATTGTGGACCGGGATGATCGTGCTAACTAAACCTTCGATCATACCTGTCATACACCTACTCTTGCCTCAGGCCGATCAGGACCTTTCCACGCGTTCGTCGAATCCACGAAAGACCACTGTGGAGCGGACTTCGCTCGGTACCAATCCAGTATCTGATTCTCGCTCTCTGTTAACCTGTCGGAATAGCTCGTCGAATGGGGCGCTTGAATGTATCGCCCAGGCATGGCGTCGGAATAAAGCCACGGCTCGGGCCTGATGGCTGGTCTTCCCAAAGCGTCGATCTCCTGGTTTACATGACGGAGTGCATTCGCCAACTTGACAGGTCTCTGGATGGAATCAGGCATGAGTCTCAGCGCTCTGCTGCCCACATTGCGAAGCTCACCCGAACCGATCAGCTGTTGAATAGGCAACGACCGAATCCAACTAAGTATCTCGATCAGGCACTTGGTACGGCTCGATCTCTGACTGTTCTTGATGTAGCTATCGCGCAATGCCACTGAATCTGCTTTAGACATCGACGCAACTCTAGGAAGCCCGCAAATGTCTGAGTGCCAATCAAAAATCTTACGCCACGTTTTCTGCGGCGTAGCAGTAAGATTGTAGATGCCTGATGAAATGCTCGCAGATACAAGCCAGGTGAGCGAGTTAGCCAGTTCGTCGACGTGAATGGCGTTAGACGGACATTCTCCGTCAAAGGGCAGTTTGAAGCTGCCGCTGCCCGTGAGGTGAACCACACTCTTTGACAACCACTGGTCCGGGCCAAAGACGTGGCCCAGACGAATGATGAAGTAGTCGCGCGATAATCCGCCGAATACTCCTGCCACATATTTTTCTAACGACAGCTTTTCCCTTCCATAAACCGTATCCGGTCGGGGCCGTGAGAAAGTACTTCCGTCGTGAATACAGCCATAAACCGCGACACTACTGAGGTGGATTATGCGTGCCAGCCGGGGGAGATTACTAAGATTATGAATAATCGCTTGGTTTTCGAGTTCATTTTGGTTTGACGGGAGATTTGGCCAGATACAATTCACAACCACGTCACAGTCGCTGAGCAACTTATTTGCCGCGTCCTGTGCCGCGACGGAACCTATCCTGACGTCGCAATCAACGTCGCTAATTACGGCGGCGCCAACTTGATTGCGACACACCGCCACTGGCTGAATGTCGCTGTCTTCCGCTAATCGTCTGAGCAATGTCGATGCTATCTGCCCGTTTGCACCAAGTACAGCTACCCTTATATTCTTCATAACACTTCAGCTTCTATAAGTACCGGTTGATCGGCTGAACGATTGATTTGATAGCACTGATCAATAAACGCGGTGCTGCACCGAGTTCCGTCTGCGCTGATAGCGGCCTTGTAACTATCTGAGCCAAGGCACTGCCGAATAAAATCCCTCCACTCTAAATAGAATGCCTGGTAAATCCGTTCGGCTCCTCCGTCAGTTTCAAGATGAGCCAAAACTTCACCATTCGGCGTGCACAATGTGGGTTTGTCGGTAGAGACTCCTAGCTTCAGCATTCCCTTAGAAAATCGGAACGCTATGCCGTTGTACAAATCCCTGAGGTTGCTCAGCGCCAGATTGAATCCAATCTGCGTTTGGATTGACGTCGTAAGACTGGCCGATGCCGTTGTCTCTAGATCGAGGCCATCGACCATGCGTTGCTTACAGTCCCGAAGCGTGAAGTCGCTGACATCCAAGACATCGAATACCTGATCAACCAAATGCGAACCGGTTTCCATTAATATCCCTCCGCCGGCTGCTGCACTATCACCCTGATACCAATCTTTGCGGTCTGTTCGCGTTAACCGAGCACCCTGGCTGGCCCAAACTTCAATGACCTCACCCAGAAAACCTGACTTGATCAGGCGTCGGGCTAGCTGACTCGCGCCGTAATAGCGGCGCACAAGCCCCACACCGATGTGGACTCCGCTCTCTGCGGCTTCCTTCACTATAGAATCATGTTCTGCCAGAGAAATCGCGAAAGGCTTTTCGCAGAGGACATTCCATCCGCGCGCAAATATGTGACGCAATGGCTGACGTCGAAACCCAACCGGAATGGCAACCAGCACAATGTCGACGTCGGGACAGTTCTCAATTCGCGTGAATACCTGCGAAGTTGGACTCAATGTTTTTTGGAGATTGCGCGCCTGGCGTTCCACTTGATCGCACAGCCACGAAACCTCGACGTCCGGCATGTTGCGTAGGACGGGCAAATGTAGTTCCTTAACCACATTGCCGGCGCCGAGAATACCGACTTTAATATTGCTCTTCGCGCCGCCGTTCGAGCCTGTTGTTCTGCCGCCGCTTCTCATGCAGTTACGTATCTCCGCGACCATAAATTCAACAGTAACAATCTCCACGCCAGGTTGCTGAAGACGCTAATCGAGCGCGGGAAGGAATACCCTTGTCGCTTGCCGGTAAAGTAATCAGTCATGGCTGGTCGGAGGCCAAGTTCGTCGACCCAGCCATCGCCATCTAAAATCACGCGCCGCGCATAGTCGCGAAACGGTTGTGAATCATCCATCCATGAAGCTGCTATTGAAGCGCCGAACTTAGGACGCTGGGTAATCTCTCTCGGCAGTAACTGGAAACGCTCCGCCATCGATCTTAGCAAAGCCTTATTTGTCCCGTCGGCGACCAGGCAATCAGCAGGCGTCTTGTAAGCAAGGTCCGCAATACGCCGATCGAGAAACGGAGCACGTGCCTCCACACTGACCGACATGCTGGCCTTGTCTACCTTCATCACGTAATTGTTCGGCAATTGGTTCCGCGATTCGAAGAGCCGGACCGCGTGGAACATGTCGCCGCCGCTCTGCTTCAAGTATCTATTCATCAATAAACGGAACTGTGGAAACTGTGTACCGTAGCGGCGTCCGGCGTAACGCCGGTAGAGCTGGAACAGCCGCCACGAAACCGGCCAATTACTCTTCTGGTGGGCAACGTCGAAAATGGTATAGCCGCCGAAAAGCTCGTCCGCGCCTTCGCCAACAAGGACGACCTTGATTCCCTGCTCTCTGCATTTTTTGTAGAGCAGACGCGTTGAGACAGTTCCCCAGTCGGCAAAGAGATCATCGAAATACCAGGTGACATCTTCCAGACTATCACTGACTTCCTTTGGGTGAATTGTCACTTCGCGATGATCTGAGCCGATGTGCTCAGCGACGATCCGCGCGTAAGGGCGCTCATCAATCGACGACTCGGCGAAACCCATGCTTATGGTGGTGACCTGAGCATGGCGCGCCGCGAGCGCCGCGGTAACGCTGGAGTCCAACCCACCCGAAAGGAGGAGTCCCACAGGCACGTCCGCAATCAGGTGCTGGCTAACGACGTCAGTGAGGGTCGCGTACAACTCTTCCTCACGCTCTTCGATCGTGCGACGGTCGTACGAGTCCGGCACGGGTGGGGTGAAGAAAGCTTGTGGTCGACCAGGTACGCCATCGGCCACTTCCATCGAGTGGCCCGGCGGCAGTTTGTAAACCCCATCGAGAGACGTCGCGTGGTCGTCAAACGTGTAGCCGAACTCAAGAAATTGACTTAACGCAACTCGATTAACTTTGACATGAAAGTCGGGCAGCGACAGGAAAGCCTTGATCTCAGAGGCGAACACGAAGCCATGGTCTCCGGGCAGCGCCGTGTAATAGAGCGGTTTCATGCCCATCGGATCGCGCGCCAGGAACAGTTTGCGCGACTTCGCCGACCAGACAGCGAAAGCGAACATTCCGCAGAAGCGCTCTACGCAGGCCGGACCCCACTGAATGAAACTGCGCAGCACAACTTCGGAATCAGTGCGTGAAGTGAAGCGACGCCCAAGATTTTCCAGCTCCTTCTTTAGCTGGAGGAAGTTATAAAGTTCGCCGTTGTAGTTGAGAACGAAGTTACCGTCTTCGCTGATCATGGGCTGGTGCCCCGCCGAGCTAAGATCAATTATGCTCAGACGGTTGTGCGCGAAACCGATACCTTGCTTCTCATCAGAGTAATATCCGCGGTCGTCCGGTCCGCGATGTGTGATCGTCTCAGAAGCCGCGATGAGCTGAGCACTATCGCGAGACTGACCGGACTTTAAGAACCAACCGAACACGCCACACATACTATTTAACTCTTAGCTATCGAACCGGCAGCATTTGTAAAAGCAATCTGACTTTGGCGAGACAAAGTCGCAGAAGGATTGCGCATTCTTAACTCCTAAATTCGCTTTACCGGTGGGGACTCGCAAACGCCAGCTCAAGCAATTCTAATTAATTCGGCAACCGGAGGATTTCATCATCGATTAGATTAAGAAGTACTGCAGATCGCTGCGTATCAAACTTGCGTGCGAAGTGGCAATGCGAGTTCCTAATTTTGCTCCAGTCTCGTTCATCGAGCACAGCGGGTGTCTCTCGGAGACCTGTGCTCGCGTGGCTCCAGTCGATATACCTGTAATTGAAGTTCTCCTCCGGCAGCATTTCTGAGTCCGTTTGGGTTTGCGGAACGCGCTCTGTGGCGCTCCATCTTTGATAGCTCGCGTAGTTAGCAACGCGCTCGGCAAAACTCGAATTCAAGATTATCGTCTGAAAAAACAACTCGCCCGGGCTGTGCGTATATTTGAAAAACTTTTTGTAGTTCGAGTTATCTTCGACAAAACTCAGGATATAGCTAGCGCAGGCATACGACAGGCTCCACCAATCCGGCCCGCCATAGGGAACCATGTTCTTAATGAAGGTCCGCTGGGGTAGATACTTTCGGTACTGAAAGAATCGGCCCCAAAATAAACGTCGCCAATAAGCAGCATCAGAGTTGCTACTCCAGGCACGAATCGGAACAAGATCGATTGGATAGTAATACTGCACTTTAGGTTTCCAGCTTGGGCGATCTTCAAGTCGCCAGAAACCGATGAACTCTTGCTCTGTTTTTTCGAAGAAATTGAAGAGCGTCTCATTGGATTTGATCGGATAGTCCAAACCGCTTAATAGTAAGCAATAATCGAACCCCTGCTCTATTGCCGTCTCGAGCAAACGCAGTGAAACCTCAACGAGTGAAAATCCCATCCAGTTGACGCTCACTCTTTTTTGCAGGAAATGAACGTTGTTTCTCTTGGCGAGAAAACGTTGAAACGGTGTAACATCAGTTTTCTTGTCTATATGGACGTAAAATCTCGCACCTTCGCGATCAAGTGCGTTGATGAGTCGAGACAGATGCTCAGGCTGATTGTGCGCCGTTATCAAATAAGCTATTCGCAAAACCCTATCACCATCCGCTTTTACCGAGTGGACTTTTTCTGGAGACGCGCGTTCGAGCCGAAGCTGGACTGATGCGATCCCGCCTCGGCGTCAATGGGGATTGTGCTGGCGTAAATGCTAATCAATTTGCGAGTGTCTTCTGCATTTGCTGACCACCGCCATCTACCATGCCGTGTATTTGCTTCGTCCCATTTAGATTGTCGTAAGGCCTTACGTTTGTCGGCGGATTTGTCCGTGCGACGGAGAAAAGTTCGCCGTACTCGCTCAGTCGACCAAGCCCTCTATAGGGTTTGATGACCAGTCGCCACCAGGCGCGGAAGAAAGCTACCACCTCCCTCAGAGCCATTGAGGGGACGAGCCAAGGATGTGACACTGTATTTCGATTGACGGGTGCTCGAACTAGTCGAGTCAACACGTGGCGAACTTTTTTTCCGAAAGGCAAACATTTAAGCGCGAAATAGTAATCGCCGATCGCACCTCCTATGTGCCCCCAGCTGTCTTTTGCACCAAATGCACGGTTACCCCCGCCCGAAAGCAAATGCCGAAGACCGGCTTCAGGAACAAAACGAATGCGACGGCCAGTTACCGAGCAAATCCGATAAGCCATTTCGCTATCATTCCGGTAATTGGAGCCGCAGAAATTCTCATCCATTCCACCTATTAATAGAAAAGTTTCGCGCCGAATTGCAAAGTTGCCTGCCATCAGGAAGCGAATGTCGCATGGTTGTGAATACGCTGCGTCGAAGCGCATTTCGTAATCCACAATTGCATTGACCGGGGATTCATTCCACGGTTGTAATACCTGGCCGCACGTTGCGGGAGGAGCGTCTGGCGCGAGCAGAGCGTGCCGATGAGCCTCAAGCAAATTTTCGAAAGGCACAATGTCATCATCGAGGAACAGCAGTATCTCACCTTTCGCAAGCAACGCTGCGATGTTCATCGCCTTGTTCTGACTCGGTCGCGAGCGCCTATACCAGCGGATAAGACCCTCAGCGTTCATGCTCCCGAGAACATCGCTCGTTATAGCCTCGTGCGTCGCAGTTTGATCAATGACTAGAATTTCGTCCCCGGGCTTCAACAAGCGATGGAGATGACGAAGGGTATCAACTAAAACCGCTTCCCTCTTGTACGTAGGGACTATCACTGAGATATTTAACATGCGGCTACTCATGTGCGCGTACTGAAGCGAAATTGCGAGCGCTTAATTCCTCAATCCTCTTTTGTACGGGAATGACCGATCTTTGCGCCAGCAACGTAATCGAAGCGCGAGCATGGTTGGCTTTCTCTGGTTGATCAGGATGCCACAGGTGCACCAACGGCATGTACGCGTACTGCCATACCTTGCGCGTGAGCGCACGTTCCCAAAATTCGTCGTCTTCTCCGCCCCAACCAATGAACGATTCATCGAAACCGCCAATAGAAAAATAGGCTTCGCGCGAAAGGGCCAAGCTTCCGCCTCCCAACGCATTTTGCATAATACTGGACGGCGGTTCATCTACGTTGAGACTTATGGATGAACAGACACGCGCTGTTTGGTCGGCTGACAGGTAAAAAATGAAGCGCTTCAGATTGATCACCTCGAATCCATCATTGAAGCGTTTTACCAGATGTGCTGCATAACCAAGCGGGACGAGTAGATCATTATCGTGCAAAACGAAAAGCTGTCCGGCCGCCCTCTTCGCACCAACATTAAAAGCTGATGCGCGGCAATACAGCGAACTTGAATGCCCGGGCGCGTGCACGTACCTGACCCAGCTCGGTAATAGCGTCTCAATGGCTGGAGTTATGGACTGATCAACGACAATGCACTCCACCTCAGCATCTTCCTGAGAAGCAAGGCTTCGCAACGTAGTTAGCAAATGTGGTAAGCGGTCAATTCCTCTATGGCCAATAATGAAACTGACGAACGGTGCTTTAGTTGAATGCGGACGCACGGACGCAAGTTTTACCGGGAAGTCAGCAAGGGCGCGTCGCATAAGCTTATAACCGAGAATTGGAAATACTTTTGTAATGTGCAAATCTGTGGTCCATCGCCAATCACAACGAACTCCAGATTCGGATTTATCTGCGAGAAGTTCTTCATTGCGATTACGCATGAAGATCCAGGGGCGGCGTGACGACGGCCTCATCGACCACAGAAATCGCGGCAGGTCATAAGCGACAGCCCCCACTTTTTGCTTGAGCAAATAAGGCAAGAACCTATTGTCTGAACCAACCCCTATCATATCGTCGGTGGGTTTATTAGGTTCTTTAAAATTGCCGCAGAATCATTGTGGGTCGATGAACTGTCCTCGTCAGATCGAATTCTACGCGCCCGGCTTTCATTGTCTCGAGCGAATCGTAAGATTTCTTCAGCAGCCAGGCTGTCCATAAGACCACTTCCGGTGGGCCACTCGCTACCGGAGTCTTCGTGAATGTGACGTCGTCCAAGTACGTCTCTAACGCGTTGCGCGATACGTGGTGATAGTCCAAGCCGCGTAAGTCGTCCATCGGGCGCATAGTTCAGCTTGGGCACAGGCCCCATCATTGCTGGCTCGTTCACGCAGCGGTCGAAGGCTTCAGCCCACGCATCGAACGATCCTGAGAACGTGTATTTATCCCTTTGCGAAGCTAGAGCATTCTGGGATAGCCGCTGCAACAGTCCCTCTTCGGAAATCAATCTTGAGATTCCCGCTGCTGCAGATTTCATATCGCTTACTGGGAATAACAGAGAATTCTTTTCGTGGACAAAGTGTTGCTCAGCGTGAATGCCCGTGAATTCCGATATCACTGGAACAACTCCGTGCGCCATCGCCTCACGCGGCGCAATGGTAATGCCTTCAGTATGGGCGAAATGGATGAAGCAATCCATGTTCGGGAAGATCTCACGGTATAGCCGTTCCTTGGATTGCCATCCATGAAACTTCGCTCGACCGTTCGCAACCCACCCCGCCAGCTTTTGCGAGAGTTCCATCTCGCACGGCCCGGTACCAATAACATCAATTGTATAGTTGATGCTTTTCTGATCTAACTCAATCAAAAACGGCTCAAAATCGAGGATTCGTTTCTGTTCCTGATCGAGTCGGCCAACATAGCCAATGCGTATCGGAGATCGCGGGCGTCGCGGTGAAACAGGGATCGTGGGAAGACTTACGCCGCCCGGTATGCTAACAACTCGGTCTTCTGCAAGATCGGCCCACTGGATGCAGGCGTTTCGAATCAGTTCCCCCGAAGTTACGCATGAATCGATGCTACCCCGATATTTGCGGGCATCGTACAGATAATGAGGTTCATATGCTTGAATGGTGATCGCTAACCTGAGGTTGGGTTGGTATCGCTTGTACTCAGTCACTACTTCATATGCGTCAAAAATGCGAGCTGACAACACCACATCAGGACGCATATGTTCAACTAACCCAGCCAACGATTCAAAGCGAGCTTGTCTTGATCCTTTTGTTCCGTCTATCTCGATGATAGGAAGGTCCGGATAAGCACTTCGGTAGGCATCAACATTATTAAAACGGGTTCCGTTTCCCAGCGCGAGTATGGCCTCCCATCCGCGTTTCGGTAACTCGCGACAGAGATCATTAACGATCGTTTCTACGCCCCCTACGATCGCCCCAGATGGCGAACAAATTAGAAGTTTCATTCGTTACTTGAGTTTCCTTCCACGTTGACTCTGATGCGGGATGTTCGTTTCCCTTAGATATTCTCGTGGTAATCTGATTCTTACCACGCCTTGCGATCCGATTAACCTGCCTTTGCATTGTGCGTTCTTAGGCGGGCTAGAATTTGACTCACAGCATCAAATCGCCGCGCTAGCTTTCTTTGAGTCCTTCTAATAAGACGTTCGACGTTTTGACGAAGCAACAGTTTCCTAAATGACAAGTCATGTCCAAATAAGAGCTTAATTTCGTTCTCCAACCGCCGGTAACGTTCAAGATTCGGCAGTTTGTCATAAGGGCCGCAATCTTTCATCTCCCAAGAGCGCAGATACCACATGTGTCGAGCCATCGGTCTTTTCGCACCGTTAAAGTAAACATCAGTCGAGAATAAATCCGAGTCAAGCCGGTTATCCAAATAGTTGATTCGCTTCCCGCTCTCAAGGATCGACCAGAAGAACGGGTAATATGGTTCGTAATCATCGTAAGCGATACGCGACCGGTCTAACACCACATTCTCCAAGCCTGCTCGTACGCGGTAGCTATCCTTGAACTGAAGACTCTTCCAATCAGGATTGCTTGCAAGAATCCGCCTGACGGCCTCTGTCTTGAACACCACGAAGAACAAATTGCACGCACAAGGGTTGTGCACCCGGTAGTAATGGCCGCCATCGGGAATGCCGGCAAAGACGACGTCATCGTTTGCCTCAAGGTAACAAATCAGGTTGTCTAGTTGTTTTGGCTCATAGAGAAAGCAATCTTCGTCAATGTGAATTGTGTAGTCCGAATCCTGCTCAAGAGCGCGATCCAAAAACATCAATGCCGACCATTTCTGCGTCCCATCAACAATGATTCTTGTTTGATTTGGATAGCCTCGGGCAATAAGAGCTTGCGAATAGCTTTCCCATTTCGTACCTAGAGAGGTAGTAATGAAAACCAATGTGCGGTTCTTCGAAAGATTGTTATCTGCGAGTGCCAACACATTATCCTTTCGAGACGAGTGCATCGTTCCTAACAGCCGTCCAGTAATATTCGGTTCCTCGCACACCGGAGTCAGCAATCTCGTAACCGTAACCGGTCAGTAAGCTATACAGATCTTCAACTGACCTTCCAAAATTGCCAAGAAGGCCTGGATGTACCTCGACAAATATGAGACGTGGTGGAGTGTTTATCATTAGTCCGCTTAAACCTTCACAAACAGCATATTCAGCACCCTCTACATCAATCTTTATAGCGTTTGGTGGCCGAAAGGACGATTGATGCACAAGATCATCGGCTCTGGAGATCTCGATTTTCATCGCCTTATCCTTAGAGCGATAATTATCAAATCGCTTCACCAAAGAATGAGTTCCCATGGTGACGGCGGATTGGTAAAGCAGGGTTTTTCCGCTCATGTTACCTAGAGCTAACGGAACAACGGCCATCCGCTTTCCCAGGTTGTTGAATAAGCGATTCACCTTCAAGACTTTCTGCAGTCGGCGTTCCGGTTCGAAACAAAGAACCTGGCCTGTTGCAGAAGCCCTTTGTCCCGCAAACATGGAATAAACGCCCTGATTGGCCCCCACATCCCAGACGACATCTCCGTCTCGAATCAACCCGAGGAAGTTCTGAAGCTGGGCGGTCTCGGTGAAGCAGGCGATATCAGTTTCCATTTCCTGAGTTGGTACCCAGAACTGGGCGACCTGCCCTGCCACTTCCATAGTTACTATTTTCGTGGGCTGAATGATCTTGTGATAGGGGTGACGAAGTCTCTGAGCGCAGCCGGTTCGTTCAAGTAGCGCGACTACAATTCTCTTGCAAACTTTCGGCAAGAAGAAATGTTCGGATGTGCTAACTCTCATAACTGTCGGCCCTAACATGACGAATTCAGGAGTAAGAAGAGGCGCCAGGAACTCCATCACGTCAAGATGGGTAGAGGTGATTGTTCCGACGATACAAACTGTGGTGAGACTCGACTCGTGAAGGTTAGTTCGACTAAACCGCGAGCAAGAGGGGCATACGGAACAACGTTGGAAGATCCCGGTGTGCCGATTACAGTAACTTTTGAAAGGCTCATGAAATCGCTGCACACACCATCGCTCTCAACATATAGACCAACGTGGTATTCACCTTCTACCAAAGGAAGGGATTCGACCTCTCCGGTGATCGTCAGTGAGTCATTTTCTAAAACGTATGGGCTTTCTGCCGGCCGAAGATCCAAAATCGCAACCCTCTGGCCGGTGGCTGAGTAGACAAGTATCACCAGGGAACGGATGCTCTCAGGTTTTGCGCTCGAGATTTCTATTGTAAATTCTTGCTTGTCCCCGGACACGATCGGATTTGGTAGGAAGTCGCACTTTCGTAGGGTCAGGTTCGGCCCGAGCGCCACAGTCTTCCCGCGCCTGATCTCGGGTTGTTCTTGTATGGACGAGAGGTAGTCGCGGATCTGCTCTGCTGCCCCACCCTGGTTTACAAGTTCGCCGCTTTTAAGTTGCGCCACTCGTGTGCAGAGGGTTTCTACAGCGGCCATGTTGTGACTGACAAAGAGCACTGTTCTGCCGTCTTTTCCTACCTGCTCCATTTTCCCGAGACACTTTTTCTGGAACTGAGCATCGCCCACCGCAAGCACCTCATCGACGATTAGTATTTCTGGCTCAAGATGGGCGGCTACGGCGAAGGCCAGGCGAACATACATCCCAGATGAATATCTCTTGACGGGTGTGTCGATAAACTTTTCGATCTCCGCGAACGCGACGATCTCGTCAAACTTTCGCTTGATCTCTTCGCGAGTCATTCCCAGGATCGCGCCATTCAGAAAGACGTTCTCGCGGCCGGTCAACTCCGGATGAAAGCCGGTGCCGACCTCGAGCAAGCTCGCAACACGGCCGCGTATGCCTAGTCGACCAGTGGTCGGCTCGGTGATGCGGCTGAGGATCTTCAGCAATGTAGATTTGCCCGCGCCATTCCGACCGATAATGCCGACGACTTCGCCTTGCTTGACGTCGAAGGAAATATCCCTGAGCGCCCAAAATTCTTCCGAATGCTGTTGGGTGTTTATTGATTGCTGTTTGCTGCCGTTCTTGAACGGCGCCGTAAAGAGATCGTGAATCGCATGGCGGAGCCCATCCGATCCGGCGCCGTTTGCGCCGATGGTGTATCTCTTGCCGAGGTTCTCGACTCTGATTACGGTGTCTGACATTAAATTTCTTCAGATGATGTCGGCGAAGACGCGCTCGGTTTTGCGGAAATACCAAACCCCTACGAATAAAAGGATCACGCTAAGGGTTACCGATAGTGTGAAGCCTGCATAATCCAAGTGGCTTGAGCCCCCCAGGATCGCCCAGCGAAAGCCGTCAATCACTCCCACCATAGGATTCAGCGAATAGAGCAAAAACAAACGCTCACCAAGCTTCGCGCGCACCACGGCGGTGCTGAACGCTACCGGACTCAAGTACAACCCAAACTGAACCACGAAAGGAATAACGATCCTGAAGTCCCGGTAACGAACGGTAAGCGCTGTCATGATCAAGCCGGGCCCTAACGCTGCAATGATGGCCAGGAAGACGAATAGGGGCAGCATGAACAAATGCCAACCGGGCACGAACTGATACCACAACATCAAACCTGCCATGATTGACAGGGCAATCGCAAAGTCGATCAATGAGACTATGATCGAGCTGGTGGGAATGATCAGGCGCGGAAAATAGATCTTCGAAATCAGTTGCGCATTGCTAACCACGCTCTGGCTGGATGACGAGAGGGCGTTTGAGAAAAACTGCCAGGGCAGCATCGCCGCAAAGACCATGATCGCGTAGGGCGCGTTACCCTCAGACGGCAGACCGGCAATTCTGCCGAAGATGACGGTCATGACCAGCATGCTGACGAGCGGCTGGAGCAGCGCCCAGGCCGCGCCGGCAACTGTCTGTTTATAGCGTACGGCTACATCCCGCCAAGCCAAAATGTAGAACAGCTCACGATAGCGCCACAAATCCCGCCAATAATGCTTTTCCGCATGGCCTGCTTCGATCCAGAGATCAAACGACTCGGCTGAATCCTCCGCCTGCGTAGCATCAATTGCGGGTTCGCTGGCCAGGATGGGACCAGGGTTCAACGTTTCAGGAAGTGAGCTCATGCAGGAGGGGTGTTGATCTACTTCTTCAGTCGCGTCTATCCCAGATCGAAGGTGCCGTGTTTCCCGTTACGCGGGGCGCGCGCGGACGGCTCGACATCTTCGTCGTCTGCGTCCGTCCGATAGACTTTCGGCGCGTAGTAACGTTGGTAGTAGCCGTCATCGTGTGCATGCCGGTCGACGTTGTTCAGTACCACGCCGAGGATCTTCGCGCCTACGTCCTGCAGCAGTTGCCGCGATCTCAGCACCACTTGTCGAGAGCTCTTGCCGCCATGCACTACCAACAGAACTCCATCAACCATTGAAGCGATCAGCACGCCATCCGTGAACGCACTCACCGGCGGCGAGTCGACCACGACGTGCGTGAACTGTGACTGGAGTACGGTCATCAGGCGCCGCATTTGATCCGACCCGAGCAGTTCCGCGGGATTGGGTGGCATAGGACCAGAGGTCAGCACTTGTACGCCGGTCTCGTCGTCGCTGGTTATCATCGCCAGCATAGCGGCTTCTGAAATTTCGCTCGACAGAATCGAACTCAAGCCGGCGCGATCCGATAAACCGAAAATGGATCTGAGCCGTGGCCGGCGCATGTCAGCATCGATAATCACCACGCTGGCGCCGGTCTGTGCCAAACTTACCGCGGTATTCACGGCCGTAGTCGTCTTCCCTTCTCCCGGCATGCTTGAAGTCACCAACAACGAGCGCGGCACGTGGCCGGCAGTCGACAGCAGTACGGAAGTTCTGAGTTGGCGGTACGCTTCAGCCAGTGACGAACGTCCGTCGACGTTCATCAGCAACTCGGGACTCCCGCCGTTGCTTCCGTTATGCTTTTGGATGGACGTGGCCGATGCAAGCAGACGCCGCCGCGCCGCGCCGGTTCCTATTCTGGGAATTGAGACAAGGGCCGGCAGCCGCAAGAACTTTTCCACGTCTTCGGTTGAGTGAATGCTGTCGTCCAAGTACTCGAGGAACAGCGCCAGTCCAACGCCAAGGGCCAGCCCCAGCACCAACGCCATCATCACTGAGCGCATTCGCGCCGGGCCCACCGGAGAGTCCGGACCGATCGCGCTGTCGACAAGCGAAATATTATTCGGCCGGCCGGCCAACACCACGTCATTCTCTTTGGATTTCTGGAGCAAGCTATCCAGCAGCCCTTTGTTCGTTTGAATCTCTTGTTGCAGGATGTGATAGTTGATCGCTGCTTCGTTCTGCGTGACGGTTTCATTCTTCTGCTGATTGAAAGAGGTGCGCAGCGCTTGCTCGCGATTGAGCGTCTGACGATATTTGGTTTCCAGATTCGTTAGCAGAGTGCTGGTGTTGCGGGTGCGCGTCTCGTTCAGATGCTTCTGTACTTCGGCAATCTGCTGATCGACTTCCTTCACTTCCGGCGCTTCCTCAGTCGCTTCAACCAACAACTGCGCCCGCTTCTGTTTTAGATCGGCCAGTTTCTGCTGGGCATCATTGATCTGGCCGCCGCCGGCTTCGACCAACGCGCTGGCGGCGCCGGGGGCCGTCGCAGCGTTGTAGGCCGCCTCTGCCATCTTGCGATCGTTTTCCGCCTCGAGTAATTGCTTGTTGAGTCCGGAGAGCCGGTCGACTACGGTGTTTTGACTGGCATCGAGAGAAAGAATCTGGTTGCTCTTTGCATAGGCCCCAAGTTTTTCTTCATCGGCCCGGATCTGACTCTGCAGTTCGGCCACGCGCTGAGAAAGAAACTGGCTGGTGCTGGCGGTGTTTTCGTTCTTCTTTTCCAGATTGGAGCGCACAAAGGTTTCCGCGACGGCGTTGGTGATCTTCGCGGCAATGTCCGGATCGCCGTGAGTAAACGTGATATCGATCAGCCGAGTCTGTTTGTCATAGCTGGCGCGGCTCTCGCGTACCGGTTCGACCCGCAGCCCACCCTGCAGCGCCCTCACGTACGGCAACAGGCGCTTTGCTTCGGCGAGTTCGTCGCTCGAGTTCGCCGGCGCAACTGTGGGGGCGAGCGGTAATTCACTCGGTTGCTTCCCCGATTCTTTTTTCTCTGGGCCCGCCAGGCCCCACATCTGTTTTATCGTTTTCCAGGTCGACCGCGGCTGGGTCGAGTCCGGACTTAGGAAGGCCTGGTTGTGTTCAAGGTCGAGCGTCTTGACTACGCGCCGCAGCAGGCCGGTGCTGGACAGAATTTGGAGCTGGGTGTTGAAGTAAACGGGATCGTCCGTCTGGGCATAAATGACGGGCGCGGATTTCCCCTCAAACATGGGATTGCTTTCGAGGTCGACCTCCACCCGCGCCGAGGCTTCGTAGATGTCAGGTTTGCGCGCCACGTAAATGGTGGCCAGCGTGGTGATCAAAACGCCGACGCCAATCACCAGCCACAGACGCTTGCGGATCGCCCGCCAATAGTCGAGCAAATGGACCTCGCCTTCGGGATCGGACTCGCCTCCATAACTATATCCGGGCGAACGATAAGGCGCGGCCTCGTCTATTCGCCGGGCAATTTCACCCGGTTCTTCGTCGCGCTTAACCAATTTAGTTGCTTCGCTCATCTATTAATCCTTCAGGCTTGTATCCGCTGCCGGATAAATGACGCATTCGCGAAATATGTTTGAGTATGAAGTGCGGTAACTACTTGCCGCTTTAATCGCCGCGACGTCGCTCGGCCAGCGAGATGCGGTTCCACCTTGCGGCGAACGGTCGCCCCTTCCAAAAGTGCTCTCTATGGAATTACCCTTACTGGAAGATTCGCCACTGAGGGAACGACGGCGCCCAGCAGACTGCGAATCATGCTCTTGCCGGTTGATTCCGGCACTTCGACAATGTCGTTAGGCTGCAGCATGACGTCCTCGGCATGCTTACGGGTAATCGCACTCAGATTCACGTAAATCTCAGACTTTTCACCGTTCGCAAGCTGTCGGACGATATGTACCTTATCGGTTTTGGCATCGCGCTGCGGACCGCCCGCCATGGCTATCGCGCGTGAAACGGTGATGGGCTCTTTGAGCGACAGAGACCTGGGAGTGTTGACACTGCCAATGACGTAAACCTGTTCGGCTTCAGGGATAGTTACGATGTCACCGGCTTCCATGTAAGGATTTGCCTTCTCTTCACCGCGCAGAGTGTCATTGAGGCGTAGGCTGATAAATCCGCCGGCGGCATCACCTGAATTCGCACTACTCGTGCATAGATCCGTCCGCGGCCCGCGGATGATATTAATGGTCTGTCCGGCTTTGTCCGATGGCCCTTTTGCAAAGGTGAGCAACTCTAGTAAGCGTATTCGCCTCTCCATCTGGTAACGCCCCTGCGAATTTACGGATCCGATCAAAGCCACTTCGCGCGCGTGAAACTCCTTAACAAAGACATCCACCTGAGCATTGCGGTAGTACTTGAGATAGCCCTTCGAGATCTCTTTCGCCAACTCGCCTTCGCTCTTACAGGCCGCCTGAATATCGTTTTCGATCAACGGCATGCGAATCATCCCGCTGCCATCCACGCGTACCGAATCGCGCGAGAGGTTCGGGCGATTCAAAATGTGTATGTCCAGCAGATCACCAGCACCAATGCGATAACGTTGATTGTCTAATGACACCAACCCGGGCGACGACACGGTCTGAGTGGTTGCGGATCTGGAATCCGCCGTTGGCTGGGGTTGGGCCATTGCGGTCGCAGCCATGCACACGGCTGCGACCGCAATGATGCGCCCGGCTCTGACGAATAGAAATCGGAGATGATTACGGTTGTCTTCCATAGGTTTCACTTTCCTGGCCGATGCAGCGCGTAACAGTCTTCGCGCAAGGGGCTCGCATATCAGTGAGAATCTCGAGAGCCAAGAATATTCAAAAGCTCCAAACACACTTTCCCCTCATGCGGGCTCTTCGTTGAGTCAAGACTCGAAGACCCGCAGCGACCCCGAAGGGAAACCTCATCAGCGAGGCAGCTTCAAATTTTCAAACGTGGCACAGATTTCAGTCTGTGATTCTCAGTATCTTCAATCGAAATCACAGACTGAAGTCTGGGCCGACACCTTCGCGGAACAGGCGCGAGATCAACTCCGCCCGTCGCTTGACTCCGAACTTGACGAAAATATTTCGCAGATGAAACTTCACTGTTTGTTCGCTCACTTGCAGCCTGGTTCCGATCGCGGCATTAGTTAATCCCTGAGCGCAGCACAACGCGACTTGCGCCTCTCGCCGGCTCAAATTGTGACCATCGACCACCCGCCTCACGGCCGGCCCCAATGACAACGTGCCATGTTCGCTTTCCACACCTTTCGGGTAAGCAGACAACCCGAGCGCGCGGCGCCGCGCGAGGATTTCTTCCGGAGTAAAAACCAAATAGACCAAAGACGGCGCGTGACCGCCGTTTTCCCCAGCCACCTTCTGTCGTTCAATGCTCAGTTTTTTTACGAGCCCGATCACGCCTCTGCGTACGGTACTATGACCGTTGATTCCCGTTAGGCTCATGAGGCGACGTGTCGTAAGCGAAGCGACGCGTGTTCCGACGTTCCCGATTTCGGCCAGCATCGCAGCATAGACCTGATGTTCATTCACGGTGTGACTAAGCGCCACGATGGCCATCGCCTGCTCGGCAGGGTGTTCTGGATTCCCGCCGAAAGAGTAGGTTGTCGGCGCGACTGCCGTCGAATATGATCCCTTGCTACCGTGCATTTTTGTGTTTCTGGGAATCGCGCGAAGGACGGGAGACAACGCAGTACGGAAATCCCTAACCCTCTGTGAGTGCTAACAGCCATCGATGCGCTTAGAACCCAGTCGCATCAGGGCCGTGTCCACTTCCTTCGATTAAGCCTCCAGAGACTAAGTGTTTGGTTCGGGACTGTCAAGGAAATTTCACGGTTGACCACCCTCTAAGATCGTGTAGCCACGAATGTTGCTAGGTCAATGCCTTTTCGACGAGAGCGCCAAGTTCATCGAGTGCGGCCCGCCCGCCTAAGCGGACACGTCTTCGCGCGGGGGAATAGAAAGAGCTTGAATGCCACCCAGTTTTGGGATAAGAAGTTTGACAACACTTGTCATTCGCGAAAGACTCTGGAACAGCCCAAAATCTGTCTTTGCTTCGCTCGCTCTCAATCTCATACGCGCACAGAAGAATTATCAGAATGCGAAAGAAGAAACGACAGCCGAGTAACCACTCGGGTAATTCTCGTCCCTTGTTTAAGTATTCTTCTCACAGTCGTGTTCCTGAAATCGTTATTCCCTTTGTAGCCACGGAGGCTTCCTCATAAGCGGTAGCGACTGGGTAACCGTCCTCGCAATCTATAGGCTCATTAAGCGGCACCCCCGGTCGCTGCCACCCCCGGTACTGACTCCATGACTGTCGTTCCTCGCCCCCGCATGATTCACAATAGCCGTTTGAGCAGCAATCCAAGACAGGTTACCGCCGCCAAAGCGACGAAGATGTTCCACTTGAGCAGTTGCGTTAAGACCAGCATCGCGATTAGTACCGCCCAAGCAATCGGCTGAGTTAGCGTGCCGTGTGCGATTTGGACGACTGCCGCCAGAATGAGTCCCACCGATGTAACCGTCAGACCTTTGGTGAACCCCTCGATCCAGCGCGAGTCGCGCAAGTGTTCAAGCCCTTGCAGCAAAGGGATCATGATGTACCCCGGGAGGATGATGGCGAGGGTCGCGACAATTGCGCCGGGCATTCCGTAGAGCATGTAACCAATGCTCGCAACATAAAAGTTCGCTTGTCCCGGCGTCACGCGCGCGATCGTGAAAGCATAGAGCAACTGATCCTGGGTCAGCACGCGTGCTCCCTCAACCAGATGAGTCTGAAGCAGAGGGATCATAACGGGCCCGTTGCCGAAGGTCATCAAGTTGAAGAGTGCGATAAGCAACGCGACCTTCCAGAGACTCATTTTCCCCCGCCCTTCCTTTTAGAGTCATCCTCTTTTTTATTCTTAGGCAGAACAAATGCGCCCAGCACTCCTCCTGCCATCAGAATTATTGCGGGATTGAGCCGAAGGAAGAGCGCCAGAGCGAAAGCTATGACAGCAAAGATGAGTTCACGCGACGGACGGAAAATGTCTTTCCCCAATTTGAGCGCAGCAACGACGATGAGTGCCAGCGCCGCCGGCATGATGGTGACCGGTAAGAGATCAAAAAGGCGGCTGTTTCTTAGGTAGTGATAAGCGATAGTGAGAGCGATGGTCAGGACGAACACCGGAAGGCTGAGGGCCGTGAGTGCGATCACCGTGCCCGACAGCCCGCCGAACTTGTAGCCATAAGCGACCGCAAGTGCCGTCATTGTCCCGCTCGGCACGATGCGACCAATACCATAGATAGTCAGGAACTCCTCTTTTGTGACTGCGCGGCGCTTATCGACCAGTTCCTCCTGGAGCACAGCGAGGATGCCTAAGCCGCCGCCGAACGCCAGCCCGGCCTTGAAGAAGATCGAGAACAGCTCCCCTCTCGTGACGCGAGTTGAATCATCTATACTTTGCTGTTTGGCTTCAGCTCTGTTCAAGCGTTCTCTAATCTACCTCGCTGCGAATGAAGTGCGATCATTCTATTCCGTCTTTCTCTCAGATTCACGCTCACTTTCGACGCGTTCCCCGGGAAAATTTCTCACAAAGACTCGCCGGGGCCGTAGCGCCGCGAAAATTAACCCTCCATTTACCACTGATCCTGTAGTCTTTCGATTAACTCAGAGACAGCTGTCCCTGGGGTGGCTATTCCGGAAAAGGGAGATCCGGACCAAGCAGCAGCAACGCACCGGAGGCTTGACTCGGTGAAGGGTATCCGGCGCGCGGCCGGATTTGAAGAAAAGGAGTATGACGATGAATAAAATGTTTGCAGCGAAGGAGTCGCGTGGTTGGTGGAAAACAGTCGCGCTCGGCGGGTTAGCACGGATGGTCTTTTTGATGATCTGGTTGAACGCGTGTTCGTTGGGCTCGCCAAAGGCATCGAAAACAAACAAGGAGGTAACACCCCCTGGTGCGGGCTCGGCTGTGACGAAAACAGAGAGCGTGCCGACATCGCTGTCTAACGCCGGTGAATTCGGCGAGAACGTCTATGACTATGCGAAGGCCAACGACTGGAAGAATGCTAACGCCAAGGTCGCGGCGCTCAAGGATGCACTCAAACAGGTGCGCACCGACGTGAAGAACCAAAGCGCGGCAGTCGATCGTCTCGACAAGAACGTCGCCGCGTTGGACCGCGCCGTGACCGCGAAAGATCGTCAGGCGGCCATGCGCGAAGCTAATCAAGTCACATTCGAAGTGGCCGACATGACCGCGGCTTATAGACTGAGCGTGCCGGTCGAGGTAACCAGGCTTGATTACTACGGCCGCGAGTTAGAAGTCTGGACACAGGCGCAAGACACAAACAAATTACAGGCGACTGCCCGCGAGATGCGTCGGACCTGGGATAGCTTGCGCCCTACGATCGAAACCCACAGCGCAACTGAAGCGAAAAAGTTTGACGCTTTGGTCGTTCGCGTCGAATCAGCCAAGACGCCTGCCGATTACGCGCGTGCGGCAACGCCTGTGCTAAACGAAGTGGACAACCTGGAAAAGCTTTTCCACTGAGGTTGGAGTAAAGTTGTGTTTGTGGCAGGTAAAACGAGCTTGTTCCCTTCTCCCTTTGGAGAAGGGCCGGGGATGAGGGCCTACGAGCGGGATCTATTTTCTTATTTGTGCTCCATCTGCGACAAGTGGCATTCAAAGACAGGAAAATCACTCGGGCTCTACGCAGCGGTAAGCCCTCACCCCAACCCTCTCCCAGTGGGAGAAGATAAGAATTCTCCCTGGCGGTTGCGGAATCAACGGGCCGCGCACCGAATTTCTTTTCGATGTCGCCCGGTTTGTGAGAACCGCAAGCGGATCGGGGTCCCCAAGCGGGCAGCCCACTTGGAGTGGTGGTCCGCGACCGGGTTCAGCTGCCCTCCCACTAAAGTTAGTCGGACATTACGCCTCCAATATCCACAACGAGTCGCGGAGTTGAATTGGAAAGGAAGGAAAGTGAAATGAACTCGCTCAGCAAAGAAAATACCAAACTCGGCTTTATCGGCATCGGCAACATGGGAAGCCGCATTGCTAAGCGTCTGTACGAACACGGCTACCAGGTCATCGCGTACAATCGGAGTCGCGACGCTGCCGAGGCGTTGGTTAAGTACGGGGCAACGGTCGCTGACAGCATCGAGGTACTCGCATCAGAGGCGGACGTCATCCTGTCGTCTCTTACCAATGATAATGCGGTAAAAAGTGTCTATACCGATCCGGACGGGGTCTTCGCTCACGCGCGTCGCGGGTCGGCCATAATCGAGATGAGCACTGTGCTTCCCGCGACTTCGCGCGCATTGTACGACTTGAGTCGCGAGGCTGGCGTGAAATGTTTGGACTCGCCGGTCTCGGGCAGCACCCCTGCCGCTGAAGAAGGTACATTGACGCTCTTCTGCGGCGGAGACGAGGAACTCTTTCAAGCCGCCCAGCCAATCTTCAGCTCGATCGCCAGCCAACACTTCTACCTGGGCGGCAGTGGCTCAGGCACCGCGATGAAGCTCGTCGCGAATACTCTGCTGGGAGTTGGAATGCAGGCGATTGCCGAATCAGTTGCCCTGGGCCAGAAGGAAGGATTGGATCGTCATCGGCTATTTGAGGTGTTATCCCGAACGGCGGTTATAGCACCTGCGCATCTCGGCAAACTCTCACGAGCGGACCGTGGAAACTACAGTGCTCAATTTGCAATTCGGCTGATGAACAAAGATTTTGGTTTAGTTCTCGAAACCGCGGCTGCCGCCAAGGTGCCAATGCCGGCCACTGCGGCAGCCTTTCAAATTAATGTAGCGGAATTCAATGAAGGTAAAGAGGAAGACTTCTCGGCCGTGATTACCTTGATGGAGCGACTGGCGCGGGTGGAAACCTCAGATGTCGGGAATCGCTCGGTTGCGGGCTCCGTGTCAAGTTAGAGTTCAAAGCTTTAGCGCTGCGCGTTAAGCAACCTTAAGGTTGAAATCTGAACGCGAACTAATCAAAGTCGTGTTCTGATTCCTACATCTCATGTCCAGAGAATCAAACAGGCCGGTTAGGCAAGAGCTAATGCTGGGATTAGTTTACCCAGCTGTCCTCGGCACGATTCTATACCAACTCGTTTTCACTGTCGCTCATGTATTAAGGGAGCAATATCCCCTTAGTGCAATCGTCTGGATCAAATGGACATTGGTTGTCATTTCGATTGGATTCTATGTCTGTGATTATCTCTACATCGTTTTTACCAAACGTTATTACTGGTGGTCTTTCTTATGCGATGTGGTGTTCCTCTTTGCGCTCTACGCCACCGTAATAGCAATAGACGTAGATAATCCCAGGAGCCTGCCGCACAATAAGGTGATTCTACTGTGCTACTTTATTTTTCTCATGGTCTACCTGGTTTGGGATGCTTATGAATTTCTCAACTTACCACAAGGCAAAGAGCGAGATTTCTACCGCTCAGTAGTGTCCTGGGAATTGCCGTGGCTATTTGTAATCGGCATCTTCGAGATAATAGCCCTGTTATGGAACGACCATTTTATGATCAGCATCCTGACAATCATTATTTTGTCGATCGTAACCATATGGTTTGGATTCCTCGTCAGCCGAATGCGGAAATTGATTTGAGGCCGCCCACTACCGGGTAAACTGGATCGTCTGCTTTAAAGTATATGTACTCTGATCTGGTTTATCCGCGTTAATCTGTGGCTAATTCTCTCTCGTACACAAATGAAAAGATGCGCAAGCGGTGCTGAGCTGTTCTTCCTTAACGTCAGGAAAAACCAAATGCCAACAGAACAAATGGGGATCACTTTTGGTAGAGGAACAGGCCGCGGCTGTTCAGCGTTGCGTACCAAACGGCCGTCAACCGGTTTTCTGCGACTCCGCCGCTTTCTCTTTACTCTGGCGCTGCTGATTACAGTCGTTGCTTCCAGGTCATCGGACAAGACTCAGTCGCAGGGACAAATCCCTGGCTACAAGAATCCGCGCCTCTCGATCGAACAACGCGTGGCCGATCTGCTTTCGCGCATGACGCTGGAAGAAAAGATCGCGCAGATGACGTGTCTTTGGGTAAACCGGCCGCAGAAAAATGCCCAGACGGATTTCGCAACCGACCGCGGAGACTTCTCGCCGGAGAAAGCCGCGCAGGTAATGAAATATGGCATCGGACAAATCGCGCGACAGCGAGAACAGAAGGGCCCGCGCGATGGAGCCGTCTTTGCCAACGCAGTGCAGAAGTGGTTACAGGAAAGTACGCGTCTGGGAATTCCTGCGATCTTTCATGATGAGATCCTCCACGGTCACATGGCCAGAGGAAGCACAAGTTTCCCGCAACCAATCGCACTCGCCAGCACTTGGGATCCTGAGTTCATAGAAAAGGTTTTCACTGCCGGGGCGCTTGAAACCAGAGCTCGCGGCAGCCAGCAGGTGCTTGGTCCAAATCTGGACCTCGGGCGCGATCCGCGTTGGGGGCGCACAGAGGAAACTTACGGAGAAGACCCTTATCTCGTCTCCCGCATGGCGGTCGCAATCGCGAGGGCCTTGCAGGGCCCAGGACCAACTATCAATGGCGATCACGTCATTGCCACGGCGAAGCACTTTGCCGCTCATGGCCAACCCGAAGGCGGTACCAACATCGCTCCCGCAAACTATTCCGAGCGCGTGCTCCGTGAATTTTTCCTGCCGAGCTTCAAAGCGGCCGTGACAGAAGGCGGCATCATGAGCGTAATGGCTTCTTATAACGAGATTGACGGTGTGCCGTCGCATGCCAACTCTTGGCTCCTGGAGAAAGTTCTGCGGCAGGAATGGGGGTTCAAAGGCGCAGTTGTCTCTGACTATGACGGAATTACTCAGCTACAAGGTTTGCACCACGTGGCCAACGACAAAGAGGAAGCAGCACGGCTGGCCCTTGAAGCAGGCGTGGACATCGAGCTGCCGGATCCGGATTGCTTCCCTCTTCTCCTTAAGCTGGTCCGGGAAGGAAAAGTTTCCGCGGCTTCAATCGACAAAGCCGTAGCGCGTAACTTGCGGGCCAAGTTCCTGCTCGGCCTATTCGATAACCCTTACGTCGATCCTGATCGAGCCGTAAGGGTAACGAACTCGAGTGAGCATCGCGAATTGGCAGCCGAGGCCGCCCGGCGGTCGATCGTGCTGTTAAAGAATGAAAATAATTTGCTGCCGCTGGATCGTTCCAAATTGCGATCCCTTGCCGTCATCGGGCCAAACGCCGACCGTGTACATCTCGGGGGCTACAGCGATGATCCGGGTCGCGGTGTTAGCGTGCGTCAGGGAATTACAGACAAACTCGGTAACCGGATCAAAGTAACTTATGCGGAAGGGTGCAAGATTACTCAGGAGGGCGGCGACTGGGTTGCCGATTCTTCACACCTCAACAATCCCGCGGACGACGAAAAGTTGATCGCACAGGCGGTAGAGGTCGCCCGGGCCGCGGACGTCGCCTTGCTCGTGCTGGGCGGAAACGAAGATACGAACAAGGAGGCCTGGGCAGCTAACCATCTCGGGGATCGCGACAGTTTGGATCTCGTCGGCCGGCAGAACGATCTTGTAAGAGCGGTTCTGGAAACCGGCAAGCCGACGATTGTGATGCTTATCAACAGCGGGCCGCTCTCGATTAATTACATCGCGGAAAAGGTGCCGGCAATCCTCGAGGGCTTCTATCTCGGTCAGGAAACCGGAGTCGGGGTCGCCGATGTTCTGTTTGGCGACGTCAATCCGGCTGGCAAGTTAGCAGTGACTTTTCCGCGCTCAGTTGGGCAATTGCCCGCCTATTACAACCGCAAACCGACGGCTCGACGCGGTTACCTTTTTACCAGCAAAGAACCCATATTTCCATTTGGCTACGGTCTAAGCTACACGACGTTCGATTATTCGAACCTGAGAGTAAGCCCCGCCCAAATCAGACCGCAGGATCAGACTAAGGTCACCGTTACCGTCACCAACACAGGCAAGCGCGCCGGAGATGAGATCGTGCAACTCTACATTCGTGATCTGGTGAGCTCAGTAACGAGACCCGTAATGGAACTGAAGGATTTCAAGCGCATCTCGCTGGCGCCCGGTGAAAGCAAAGTCGTTGAGTTCACCATTACGCCCGACAAACTTTCGTTTCTTAATCTGAAGATGGAAACTGTGGTTGAGCCCGGTTGGTTCGACATCATGGTTGGTGCCAGTTCAGTAATAGACAACGAATCGTTATGACTGATGTGTGATTACTTTGGTGATGTGTGGTTCCATCGACGACATTTACCACGAAGGCACAAAGAATACCCCTCAGCTATCTTCGTGTCTTTGCGACTTTGTGGTTGAGATATGATTGGGTCCGTCCGACGAGCGCCTTCGGTCGCAGTGATTCAGCGCACGCCAAGCAGGATGTCCATGGTTAATTGATCAAGCCGCTCGTATTGAAGTCCCTTCGAGGCCAGGGACGCGCGGTCGAACTCTTCAGCCAGAAGTAATGCGGCTTTTCCCTGCGCAAACTTACCCAGGGAAGAACCGTTGGAATTCGTTTTACCAATCTCGGCAAGAATAGATTTGACGTCCGGATCGTCGTTCCACTGTCTGGCCTTCTCCTTGAGGATGAGATAGGTGCGCATGCAACCGCGCGCAAAATCCTTCACTCCGTCATAGTCTTCCGTGCGGTAAGCATGGGCGTCGAAGTGTCGAGGACCTTCATAGCCTACATCTTCCAGGAACTTCACCAGCCAGAAGGCTGCCTTGGGATTGGCCGAGCCGAAGCGCAAGTCCTGATCGTAACGGCCGGGAACCTGATCGTTCAGATCAATGTGGAAAAGTTTTCCTGCCTCCCAGGCCTGCGCCACCGAGTGCGTCATGTTTAATCCGGGCATGTGCTCGTGCGCTACTTCGGGATTGACGCCGACCATCTCAGGACGATCGAGAGTTGTGATAAAAGCCAGATATGCGCCGGTAGTGGGCATGTAGATGTCGGCGCGCGGCTCGTTTGGTTTAGCTTCGAGCGCGAACTTGTAACCGTAATTCTGCGACAGCGAATATTCACTTAAGTAATTGAGAGCTTCACGCAAGCGCTTGATGGCTTCATCGGGACGGCGGCAACCATCCGTTTCAACGCCCTCGCGCCCACCCCACAGCACAAAAATCTTCGCGCCGAATTCAGCGCCCAGGTCCATCGCGCGCATCGTCTTCTGAACTGAATAGGCGCGCACTGAAGCGTCGTTCGCGGTGAAAGCACCATCTCGAAAGACAGGATCGTAGAACAGATTAACAGTCGCCATCGGCACAACAATGCCGTTCTCTCCGCAGGCTGCTCTAAAGTCACGCACGATTTGGTCGCGCTGTTGCGCTGTCGCGTCAATCGGCACGAGATCATTGTCGTGAAAGTTGACGCCGTAGGCGCCGACTTCGGCCAACATGCGCACGGCTTCGACGGGTGGAAGCGTCGGGCGAACGGCGTCGCCAAATGGGTCGCGCCCGCGATTGCCCACTGTCCAGAGACCGAAGGTGAACTTGTGTTCCGGCTTAGGTGCGTATTTGTCTTCTGACATTGTCTGATCTCACTTTCTGCTCATATCAGTCTTTCACTGCTCACTACATTTCAATAGGCAAGGCGGCGTAGTGCTGGATAGATTAATTGATAGTTCCGGTAACGCTCGTCCATTAGCCTCGCGGACTTTGGCTCGGGTTCAATTCTCGTGCGGATGCGCACCGCCGTGGCGCAAGCTTCATCCACTGTAGCCCAGACACCGCCTCCAACTCCGGCGAGCAATGCAGCGCCGTAAGCTGCGCCTTCTTCTGCTTCCACTATCTCGACACTGTGACCGTAAACATCCGCCTGAATCTGTCGCCACAAAGCAGAGCGCGCTCCGCCGCCGCCAAGTCGTATCGTCTCTACGGGAACATTCATCTCACTGAAAATGGTCAGCGTGTCTCGCAGAGAGAAAGCGACACCTTCGAGTATCGCGCGAATGACATGCGCTCGCGTATGGTTCGCTGTCAGGCCCACGAGGGCGGCACGCGCGTTCGGGTCGAGGTGCGGTGTCCGCTCGCCCATCAGGTACGGGGCCCACAACACGCCGTCCGCACCTGCCGGGGCAGTAGCCGCTTCAGCAATTAATCGCTCGTACGAACCGCTTCCATCATCCGTTCCAGCGCCGAACCGATCGCGAAACCAACCTAGAGACAGTCCCGCCGCTTGTGTGACCCCCATCACATGCCAGCGTCCCGGCACCGCATGGCAGAACGTATGCACGCGTCCCAATGGATCGAGGGCAGGGCGAGCGGTCGCGGCAAAGACGACTCCCGAAGTACCGATAGTGGCGCTGACGGCTCCGACCTCCACGATGCCCATCCCGACTGCGCCCGCTGCCTGATCGCCCGCACCGGCCACAACCGGTGTGCCTGCATGCAAGCCTGTCGCGGCCGCTCCCTCCGCCGAGACTCGGCCGGCGATTTCCGGCGATTCGTACACCTGGGCCAACAAGTTCTCGTCGAGTTCGACGTGGTCGAGCATTTCCTTTGACCACTCTCGGCGGCGCACATCAAAGAGCAGCGTCCCAGAAGCATCAGCCACATCGGTCGCACGCTCTCCCGTCAGCCGCAGACGCACGTAGTCTTTCGGCAGCAGCACCGTGCGCACACGCGACCAGAACTCCGGCTCGGCTTCACGCACCCACAGAAGCTTCGGCAGTGTGAAACCTTCGAGGGCGGGATTCATGACTAATTGAATCAGTTGCTCGGCGCCTAACCGCTCCGTAAGCGCGCGGCACTGAGCAGCCGTGCGCAGGTCGCACCAAATAATGGCCGGACGCAAAGGTTCGTCCCGCTGGTCGAGCAAGACCGCACCGTGCATCTGTCCCGTGAGCCCGATGCACCCAATCTCTTCAGCACCCACTTCATCTTTCAAGAGCACCGCGCGCACTGCCTCTGAAGTCGCGCGCCACCAGTCACGTGGGTCCTGTTCGGCCCAGCCCGTTTGCGGTGAAGCGAACGGCGCGTGTTCGACCGTCGCCGAGGCGACGACGCGCCCTGTCTCGTCTATAACCAGGGCGCGACTGCCGCCGGTGCCCACATCTATTCCTAGCAGCTTCATCTCTTGATCTGTCTATGCTGAAACTTAAGCGTGATGCATTTTCGTGCTCCACTCCCAATCCGTGCGAATGATCGACACGAGATCAGGATAAGCGGGCTGTCAGCAAAAGCTTTCTGGCCTTAGCCGCATCGGCGCCGAGACGCGAAGGGTCGTCCGCAAACGGAGCGGGTCAGCTCGGGATTGCTGGCAGACTAAATAGAGAACCGCTGCTGTGGAGGACTGTAAACGCTCTACAGCAGAACCAGACCATGAATTTACGCACGGTCGCCGATCGCAGCAGAGACGGAAAAAAATGGACATGCAGATGACAAAATAACCGATGAAGACCATGGTTGCGAGTCCAAGCCGCTGTTCAAGAGTGGGTTGGGGGCGACGTGTTTGCTGGTTATTCAATGTCCAGAATCGTGGCTGTGCGGCGTGCCGACATAGGCTGCGTGCGCGTCGATGATCACGCGTCGCTCGCTGGCCGGAGCTGAAAGTTTCTTTTCCAACCATTCGATGACGTCGGCCAGGCCCGCGCCATTCTTCAAATTAGTAAAGACGAACGGACCGGAGCCGCGCATGCGCAGCGAATCGTGTTTCATCACCTCAAGCGACGCGCCCACGTGCGGCGCCAAATCAATTTTATTGATCACCAGCAGGTCAGAGCGTGTCACACCTGGTCCACCCTTGCGCGGGATCTTATCTCCGCCTGAAACATCGATCACATAGATGAAGACGTCTACGAGATCCGGACTAAAGGCGGCAGCGAGATTGTCGCCGCCGCTCTCGACAAAGATCAGTTGCAGTCCCGGCAGGCTGTGTTCGAGATCGGCAATCGCCTCGAGATTCATCGAAGCATCTTCTCGAATTGCCGCGTGCGGACAACCGCCCGTCTCGACTCCGCGAATCCGTTCGGCCGGCAGAGTCCCCTGCCGAATTAAAAACTCCGCGTCCTCCCTGGTGTAGATGTCGTTAGTAACAACGGCGAGGCTGTAGTCTGCCTGTAACTCTTTGCTCAGGGCGTCGACCAGAGCGGTCTTGCCGCTACCAACCGGCCCCGCAATCCCGACGCGAAATGCTCGCTCGTGATGATCATGGTCCATGGGTAACCCTCGTTATGAATGAATATCCCAGATTACGCAGATTAAATACAGGCACAAGATTGGCAACGGTACTGACTCCATTGCCAACCCTGTGCTCGTGTTCATCTGCGTAATCTGTGGAAAGTTGATTCGGGTGACTTAAAACAAAAAATATCTTTGCGCCATGGGCAAAACCTTTGCCGGCTCGCAAGTCAACAATTCTCCGTTAGCGCGCACTTCATAAGTCTCCGGATCGACTTCGATATCGGGCGTCGCGTCGTTGTGAATCAGATCCGTCTTGCCGATGTCGCGGCAGTTCGCGACTGCGACTACAGTCTTTTCGAGTCCGAGCTCTTTTGGTAACTCGCGCTCGAGCGCGGCGCGGGAGACAAACGTCAGGCTCGTACTATGCATAGCTTTGCCGAACGCGCCGAACATTGGGCGATAGAGCACTGGCTGCGGAGTTGGTATTGAGGCATTGCTGTCGCCCATTACACTCCAGGCTATGAAGCCACCTTTGATTACCATCTCTGGCTTGACCCCAAAGAATGCCGGCTTCCACAAGACGAGATCGGCGAGCTTGCCTGCCGCAATCGAGCCGACGTGTCCGGAAATGCCATGCGTGATCGCGGGATTGATCGTGTACTTGGCGATGTAGCGTTTGACGCGAAAGTTGTCGCTGCGATCCGAATCGTGCGCCAGGGCGCCGCGCTGCACTTTCATCTTATGCGCAGTCTGCCACGTGCGCGTGACTACTTCGCCGATTCGGCCCATCGCCTGCGAGTCGCTCGAAATCATGCTGAACACACCAAGATCGTGGAGGATGTCTTCGGCCGCAATTGTCTCGGGCCTGATGCGGCTTTCGGCGAACGCCACGTCTTCGGGCACGAGCGGATTCAGATGATGACAGACCATCAGCATGTCCAGGTGCTCGGCGATGGTATTGACGGTGAAAGGCCGCGTCGGATTAGTTGAAGATGGCAGGATGTTAGGCAGCGACGCGATGCGAATGATGTCCGGCGCATGTCCGCCACCCGCGCCCTCGGTATGATAAGTATGAATCGCGCGTCCCTTGATAGCCGCAATCGTATCTTCGACAAAGCCGGCTTCGTTGATCGTGTCGGTGTGAATCGCTACCTGGACATCGTACTGGTCGGCAACTTGCAAACAAGCATCGATCGCCGCAGGGGTCGTGCCCCAATCCTCATGCAGCTTCAGGCCGCAGGCGCCGGCTTCAATCTGTTCCGCGAGCGGCGGCAGCGTACCGGCGTTTCCTTTGCCCAGGAAACCAAAATTCATAGGCCAATGCTCAGCGGCTTCGAGCATACGCGCAATATTCCACGCGCCCGGCGTGCAGGTGGTCGCATTAGTCCCCGTCGCTGGACCAGTGCCGCCACCGATCATGGTCGTGATGCCGTTCGAGAGCGCCACTTCGACTTGTTGCGGCGAGATGAAGTGGATGTGACTGTCGATGGCGCCGGCCGTAACGATCAGGTTCTCACCGGCAACGACTTCGGTTGCGGCGCCAACGATCAATTCAGGATCGACTCCGTCCATCGTATCCGGATTTCCGGCCTTGCCGACTTTCACGATGCGCCCGTTCTTGATCCCAATGTCACCCTTTACAATTCCCCAATGATCTATGATCAGCGCGTTGGTAATGACGAGGTCCAGCGCGCCGGGCGAGTCTTCGCGCTTCGCTTCACTGCTCTGGCCCATGCCGTCGCGAATGACTTTGCCGCCGCCGAAGGTGATCTCATCGCCGTATACAGTAAAGTCATTTTCGACCTCAACGATCAGGTCGGTGTCAGCCAGCCGTACCCGGTCGCCCGTGGTTGGGCCATAAAGGTCGGCGTAAGTGCGGCGTGGAATCTTCATAGTCATGACCTACTTATTTGGAGTGCGCCGGCAGAGCGCAGCGGCGACGGCGCTCTCGAGTGTCGGATAGGCTTTGACTTCGTCGAATCTTGAATCCCTGGACCTCATATTCCAATTGCAAGTCCGGTAATCCCTTCGTAACCCCGTGTCTTCGACGCGTAGCGTCGCTTAAATTTAGCCCGGCCTTTCAAGGCCGGGGAAAAGTCAGTCAGATGTTCTCGTCGCGTAGCGACGCCTGAAATTGGCGGCCTGATTCAATCGTCGCAACGCGACGACAGAATTAAATTGCCCCTTGTTCCGGCCTTGAAAGGCCGGGCTAAATTCATAGCGACGCTACGCGTCGAAGACTCTAGCTCGCCTCATCAAGCGCACCATTGATCAATCCGTTATGCCCAAACATGCGCCGCGCGCCACCGAAGTCTACCAACGTTACTTCTTTCGATTCTCCGGGCTCAAAGCGCACGGCGGTGCCGGCCGGAATGTTCAGTCGCATCCCTCGCGCCGTCTTCCGATCGAACACGAGAGCGCGATTAACCTCAAAAAAGTGATAGTGGCTGCCGACCTGAATTGGCCGATCACCCGAGTTTCTCACCAAAACGGTTGCGACGCGACGAGCGGCGTTCGCTTCGATCTCTCCCGGTTCGATGAAGTATTCCCCTGGATTCATGGTTTTCATCTCACATCCGCAGATTACGCAGATAGAAAAAACTGCTCAACTGAACGCAAGGGGCGAACGATCTTTGCGGGCGCCAACTTGTCTTCAGCTGAATCTGTGAAATCTGCGTAATCCGGGGACTGTCGTATCGGATTCCTATCTAATCGGATCGTGAACGGTAACCAACTTCGTGCCGTCCGGAAAAGTAGCTTCGACTTGCACGTCGTGAATCATTTCGCCGACGCCGTCCATGACGTCTTCGCGTTTCAGGATCGTCGCGCCAAACGTCATAATCTCCGCGACCGTTCTACCGTCTCGCGCGGCTTCCAAAATCTCGGCTGAGATAATCGCAATCGCCTCCGGGTGATTAAGTTTCAATCCGCGTCCCTGCCTCTTGCGCGCGACTTCAGCGGCAACGAAGATAAGCAGCTTCTCTTGTTCGCGCGGTGTCAGGTGCATGATCTCTAGACTTTGGAGTGCGGTGGCAGAGCGCAGCGGCCACACCGCTTTGGATCAGCGGCTTGGTTTTTCGGCTGCCGAGGGTTTTCATCCAAAGCGCCGTCGCCGCTTCGCTCTGCCGGCGCACTCCAAAACTCCTCAGTAGACCTTTCGCGGCAATACGGCCTCGCGATCGTACAGAAACAGTTTTGCGGCGCGCCAAAACTCCGGCAAACGCTTGCTTATCTCCCGGCCACTGACGCTGAGGGCCCGCACGACAACCCCATGCGCGCGAAGCGGACTAATACCCCAAACTATTTTTGCTGGTCGTGAGAACTGTTCTGCCAACTCTCCCAGCAGCTTTTCCAGTTCCAGCCAGCGAGAACTCTCGACGCCGACGCGGCAAATATAGAAAGTTGAAAAATAGGCGTACGCGCCCAGCCTGGCGAGCGAAGATGTCGATCGCCTTGCCGGTTCGATGCGCATGTGCTCGATGGCGATTGGCTGGCCCAGCGCGCTAATCCATGTCTTGAGGTGAAGTAAGTCATACACGAAGATTTCGTTGTGTGCTTCGCGTCCCGGCGCGACCGTTTCCCACCAAAACAGACCGGCGTTTGCGCCCAGCTCGATCCGCGTCTCTTGCCGATAGCGTGAGCCGGCAAATGGAATCAATTGATCAGGGAGATATTCGACAAGACCGTCCTCCGCTACATCGATCCGAAGTCTCTGCTCCGCCGGCCCGGCATTTTTTCGACTGCGATAGATTCGAGTGGCGCCCGTTGAGGTGACTGACGTCTATGGCCAGATCCAGATGGTCTCCGCCCAAAACGCCGCCAGACAGATTGTGCAGGTGAACCAGAGCCCCACCGTCATCCAGTTGAAACGCGCGAACGATTCGCAGCGGCAACTGTTGTTTGCTTTCAGCAAGGATTGTTTGATTGCGGTCTCCAGGCGCTTCGAAACGCAAGCACAATTGACCATGAACACGCGGAGTTGATTCGGCGCGATTGAACATCGATGTCTTGTACGTCGTAGTCGCAGTACTCAACGGGATCGCCATGATTCAGAGAGTCAACTGATAAAGAGGCGCGTTTGCAGGTTCGGATGACGCATCGAGCCCACCTCAATCAGCGGAGCAAAGCAGCCAGCCTCACCGATGTCAAAATTATTTTCCCGGGCCCGCCTCACGAGTTCGGCCAGCAACGGCTTAAGTTCCCACAATATTTGCGTCGCCTGCGTCTGGCCCAGCGGCAGCAGACGTTGGCACGACGAAATTAGATTGGCAAGCGCTTGATGACTGTAAGCCAGCAGCGTCGACTCCTCATCAATTTCCAACGCAGCGCCCGCCAGACCAAACGCGGCGCAATGATGAATGTCGGTTTCCGTTTGTTGCGCGGCGGCGATCGCCGCTGCCAGAATTGGCGACCCAACCAGTCCGTTAACCAATCGGAGGAATCGCCGGCCGAGCGTCGCGCTCGCGCCGCGGCTTTCTCGAGCAAGTTTGAAAGCGCTGAACTGCACATTCAGATCGACCCACCGTTCGATTGGGAACCGATCTCGACCGGCAATTCCCAGTCGATGAGCCGCGCCACTGAAATGGATTTCGAACGAACAAACTTCCTCAAGGTACTCAGCTAGAAATGCTTCAAGCCCGTCAGCGCTAAGCGATTCCTCAACGGTGAGAGACTCAACGCCAAACGAATGGCTCAGCGCGCCAATCGGCAGAGCGGTGTCCGATAACTGCAACAACCGCAACAACGGCATTCGTCCAGTCGCATCCATGATTGAAAGCCAGACTGTCCCTATAGCAGCCTTTTGATCGCGCTTCGAGAGCCTTGCCCCCAAAAGTCGGAATTGGATGGCAGTGACTATCAGGTCTTCTCAATGATGCCCCTTTGGGGCATAAACGAAAGATTCTCGCACTGCAACTCATTAGCCAGCCTTCTCTGTGCGACCGAGTGCGACGGCGCGCTGGAATGCCGCCCACACGGCTTTTGACAGCACGGTCCGCAAGCCACCTTTTTCCATCTGATAAATAGCTTCGGCGGAAGTGCCCCCCGGTGAGGTGACCATGTTGCGCAACTCGGCGGGGTGCTTGTGTGATTCTTTCGCGAAGAGCACCGAGCCCAGCATGGTCTGCAGCACCAACTCCTGCGCGACATGTCTCGAGAATCCCATGTGCACACCCGCATCGACCAGCGCTTCCATCACGAGAAAGATGTATGTTGGACCGGTGGCGCTTAGGGCCGTGGCCATGTCGATCATTCTTTCCGTCTCGACGTACATCTCTTTACCCAGCGCGCCGAGCAGCGCGCGAACCTGCGCCAATTGCGCGTCGCCGACTTGAGGCGTCGTGGTCCAGGCGGTCATCCCCTGACCGATCTGCGCAGGAGTATTTGGCATTGCTCGAACTATTGATGGGTGCCCGAGCTCGCTGGCAAGTGTTTCGATCTTGGCCCCCGCAACGATCGAAAGCACCAGCTGCTCCTCCTGTAACTGCCCGCGCAGCTCATTTAGGACTGTGCTCACCCGTTGCGGTTTCACGGCGAGTATCACGACCGAACTCTTTCGAGCAGGTCTATCGTCCTCGGTCATGGGACCGTAGTTAGCAGCCTGAGCGTTGCTCTCAACCACAGTGAAACCGTATTTCGTTTGCAGCTCCTCGCGCCGCGCCAGGCGCGGGTGGCTGCCGATTATTTGGGCAGACGTTACCAGCTCGCGCCGCAGCAGGCCGCCGATGATCGCCTCAGCCATTACACCGCAACCAATAAAGGACAATGACGCGTCTTGCAGAGAGTTCATAAGATTAAGAGTTCAGAGTTCCTATCGGCTAAGCTTTTGGTGTCTAACCGCGAAGCGGTTACGCCCTCCAGCCCAGGATTGCCGCTTCGGCTACCCTGGGAAAAGAAAGCCTTCCAACCGCAACGCGGTCGCGCTGGCCGTATCTTTCCCTGATATACCTTTCACAATCTCTTAATTTGTCGCCCCAAATCATCGACATCAAGCACCCGTACGGTGCTGTCGATCCCGTGCTGGTGAAAGCATTCCGCGATCACCAGACCCAGTTCATCAAAATGATCCTGCGCCAACGCAAGTACGCTCGGACCGGCGCCACTCAAAGAAAGCCCGAGCAGATTCGGACGGCGCGGTGTTGCCAACGCATCCGCAAGACC
>WNFQ01000106.1_pt1 | contig 53250 bp, 47 predicted proteins | sample 5400171 | NCBI WGS metagenome assembly WNFQ01 (sample SAMN13153356, study PRJNA577476) | soil metagenome | isolation source: 20 cm soil under Madrone tree | place: USA:California | collected 2016-06-14
CGGCATGGGGTGTGAAGCTACATTGCACAGTCGCGAGGCCGCAAGCTATTTTCGGCCCATGGGTTTCTGGCGCCGCCTCTTCGGCGGCTCGGGCGCCGATGAGGTCAATCCCCAGCGCCTCGACTATCTGAACGAGGCGCTCGCCCTCGAACGCCAGGGCGACTACGACGCGGCCCTCACGTCGTATCGCTTGGCGCTGCGCGACCATCCCAACGACGCGCGCATTCTCCAGAACATGGCGATCGCCTTCACCAAGACGCGGCGCATCGACGAGGCGATCCGGCACTACCGCCGTGCGCTGGAGCTCGACCGCGAGCTGGCGGGCGCGCATTACGGGCTCGCGTTCCTGTTGCTCAAGCGCGGCGATCCGGATGGCGCGGCCCAGCACCTGCGCGCGTTCCTGGCGCACCCGCCCAAGGGACCCGACGCGCAGAAATGGATCGAGCACGCGACGCAGGCACTGCGCGATCTCGGCGCCTCGGGACCCACCCAAGCCGCCGCGGCGGAGGCGCCCTGACGGGCCGGCCCCCGGCTGGGGGCCGGGCGGGCGGTGTCGTCCTTCTGCTCGTGGCGGCTCTCGCCTGCAACAAATTCGGCCCAGGGGACCTGAGCCGCGTCATCGCGCTCGAGGTCACCGCTCCCGACAGCCTCGAGGAATACGACACCCTCACCCCGCACGCCCGCGTGCTGGACGGCCACGGCGACCCGGTCGCCGCGACCATCGTCTGGGCCACGGCTGACACCACCCCAGTCCTCACCGTGCTCGACAGCCTCACCGGCCGCACGGTGGTGAACCGCATCGGCCAGACGGGACGACTGTTGGCGCGTTCAGACGGCCTCATCAGCAACGCGGTTTCGATTCGCACGCTGGCGGCCGCCGATACGCTGTTCGCGACGGGAGCGTCGACCGTGGATACCGTTGCGCTGTCCGCCGACTCGGTCTCCGATTCCCTCACGGTAGAGGTGGCGGACACGATCAAATCAGCGACCGGGGGTGATTCGCTGACGGTCCCTCTGGCCGGCCGGCGCGTGGTCTACTCGATTACAGATCCCGTGTCCGCGGGGCCGGTCACGCTCGTCGCTGATGATTCGACCCGTGCGCTCGTCACGACGGACACGGCGACGACCGGCGCGTCGGGGTTTGCATTCGTGCAAGTGCGTCTCCTGGGTCCGTCCGTTCCGGACAGCGTGGTCGTGAAGGCGATTGCGCGGCGCGCCGTGGGAGACACGGTGCCGGGTTCGCCCGTCACTTTCGTCGTGAGGTTCCAGCCATGAGCGCCTCGCCCCGTACCCTGACCGAGCTGTTCTTCGACGCCGTGCAAACCTACGGGGCGCATGCGGCCGCCTTCCGCTACAAGGCCGATGGTGCGTGGCGCGACGTCACGCATCAGGAAGCCGCGGCGCGGGTGCAGGCGCTGGCGCTCGGCCTGCGCGAGCTCGGGCTCGTGGCGGGCGACAAGGTGGCGATCCTCGCGGAAACGCGCCTCGAGTGGGCCCTGACCGACTACGCGTGTCTATGTGCCCGCACCACCGACGTGCCCGTCTATCCGACCCTCCCCGCCAACCAGGTGGAATACATTCTGCACGACGCGGGCGCGGCGGCGGTGGTCTGCTCAACGGCGGCTCAGGTGGAGAAGATCCGCGCCGTGCGCGGCGGGTTGCCGTCGCTCCGCCACGTGATCGTATTCGATGCGACCGGGGGAGCTGAAGGCGACGGGGTGCTCACGCTGGCCGAGCTGGAGGCGCGCGGCCGGGCGGCCGCCGCCAAGTATCCGCGCTTCAAAGAGGAGGCGCTCGCCGTCCGGCCCGACGATATCGCGACCTTGATCTATACCTCGGGGACGACTGGCCAACCCAAAGGGGTGATGCTCACGCACGACAACATCTGCTCCAATGTGCGCGGCTCCGTGGAAACGCTGCGGGTCAGCGAAGACGACAGCTGTCTCGCGCTGCTCCCGCTGTCGCACATCCTCGAGCGGATGGTGGACTACTATTTCGTCCACGTGGGCGTGACGATCAACTACGCCGAGTCGGTGGACGCGTTCGCGCAGAACCTCCAGGAGGTCCGGCCGACGGTCGTCGCCGCGGTGCCGCGCGTATACGAGAAGGTGTATGCGCGCGTGCTCGAGAACGCCATGACGGGCGGCGCGGCCAAGCGCCGCATCTTCCAGTGGGCGAAACGCGTCGGCGAGCGGTGGGCCGCGCACCGCCTCGCCGGCGTCGCCGTGCCGCTCGGGCTCAAGCTCACGCACGCGATCGCGGATCGCCTGGTGTTCTCGAAGCTACGGGCGCGCACCGGCGGGCGGATCAAGCTGTTCGTATCGGGCGGCGCGCCGCTCTCGGCTGAGATCGGGCGGTTCTTCTACAGCGCCGGGCTCACGGTCATCGAGGGGTACGGGCTGACGGAAACGTCGCCGGTGCTGACCCTGAATCCGCTCCAGCGGCCCAAATTCGGCACGGTCGGCAAGCCCATCCCGGGAGTCCAAATCAAGATCGCGGCCGACGGCGAGATCCTCGCCAAGGGCGCCAACATCATGCAGGGCTACTACAACAAGCCGGCGGAGACCCGCGAGGCGATCGATACGGACGGCTGGTTCCACACGGGGGACATCGGTGAGCTCGACGCCGACGGCTACCTCAAGATCACCGACCGCAAGAAAGACCTGTTGAAGACGGCCGGCGGGAAGTACATCGCGCCACAACCGATCGAGAACACGGTGCGGCTGAACAAATTCGTGGCCAGCGCCGTCGTGCTCGGCGACCAGCGCAAATTCCCGGTTATCCTGATCGTGCCCAACTTCGATCAGCTCGAGCGGTGGGCCAAGGAGCGCAACCTGACCTACGCGTCACCGGCCGAGCTCATTCGGCTGGCGGACGTCCAGGCCAAAATGGAGCGCGAGGTGATGGGTGGCCTGCGTGACCTCGCCAAGTTCGAGATGCCGAAGAAGGTCGTCCTGATCGAGCGGGACTTCACGATCGAGTCCGGCGAGCTCACCCCGTCGCTCAAAGTCAAGCGCCGCCAGGTCGAAAAGAACTACAAGGACCTGATCGATCGGGTGTACGCACAGGCCGATCCTACGGCGGCGACCATCGAAGGCTGATCAGCGCCGCTCGCCGACGAACACGCCGTGCCCGAGCGCCAGCTGCGTCAGTCCGGGCGGCGCGGTGACGCTCTCGCTCTCGATCACCAGCCGCCGCCCCGGGAGCAGGACGCGGCGCGCCTCGGCGAGCCACCTGGCGCCCAGGCGGTCGCGCCCCGCGACGGCAGCCCGCGCCACGGTCTGTCGTAGCGGAATCATGGCCTCGCAGGCGAGCAGGCTCAGCACCGGGAGCTCTTCCACATCGTCCGGTGCGTTCACGCCCACAAAGTGGATGCCGCCCATGAGCCCGGCGAGCCCCACCGCGTGCCGGGCGGCGGAGCCGAGCAGCAGGACATAGCCGCCGGGGCCGGAGAGATCCAGCAGCGCCTGGAGAGTTGCGGCGTCGGGAATCGTTGCTCGGTCGTCCTGCACGTTTCCCGCTGCCCCTTTCCCCTTTTCCGAGAAGTGCGCGACTCCTCTGACGATCGGATATTCCTTCCCGCATACCGGACAGCCGAGCATGCCCGACCGGACCATCCGTCCGAGCATCTCGCCGGTGGACATCACGAGGAATCCCTCCTCGTGCGCCTCCGGGCAGCGAAGCATCTCCGTCAGCTCAATGTGCACCCGAGCCGAACTCCACCCACGTGACGCGGTCGGCCTCGACGCGCACGCGGCGCGTCATGCGCCGGCCGTCCACCGCCACCGCAATCGTGTATTCGCCGGGCTCGACGTCCGCCACGCCGAAGTGCTCGCGATAATCCGGGTCCGGATGATTGTGCTCGCCGTACGTCTCGGCGTAGGAGTACGGCGTCTCCTGCGGCTCCGCCTTGACCAACCCGTACACGCGCACCTGCGGCGCCGGCCGGCCCTGCGCGTCCCACACCCGCCCCGCCACGATCCCTGTCCCGGGCAGCGGACGGATCCAGAGCTCCGGGTTCACCGTGTACTTCGGGTAGCGCTGGTTCGGATCCACGATCAATGCTACGGAGTCGACCGGTGCGGCGTGGATCTCCAGATGTAGATGGTCGTTGGTCGCCCGGCCCGTGTTGCCGACCAGTGCGATCACGTCGCCCGCCTTGACGCGCTGGCCCACCGACACGAGGAGCTGCGCGTTGTGGTAGTAGGTCGAAAAGATGAACAGCCCTTTGAGCTTCCGGTCGTGGCGGATGGCGACGGTATTGGCCCCCTGCTCCGCCGGCCCGGCGAATACGACCACGCCGTCGCCGACCGCGTGGACTGGCGTTCCGTCCGGATTGTTGAACTCGACGCCCTGATGCTGCTGGAAGTTGCCCCCCATGGTCGAGCCGTAGCGATACGTCTGGTCGATGTACGGCTGGTCGGCGAGGCCGATGGGCCGTCCGAACCATGTGTGTCGCGTGCCGCGGGAGTCCGTGTCGGGGCGCTCCTGGTAGGTGACGCCCACGAGAGTCAGTCGCTGATCGATGCGGCAGGTCCCCAGGCCGGTGGGTCTCCCGGCGGCGTAAACCCCCGGCGCGAGCAGCAACAGCGCGCTGACGCTGCGCGTCATGTCGCAGACGTTGAGCGCGTCGCCCCCCTCCTCGTACACGCCGTCGCGCGTGGCGGCGAACGCCTGCCCCGCGCCTACGCGCACGAGCGCCTGCACCGGCGGCAGATCCACGCGGCAGCCCTTCACCACGGGTCCCACCGGGCAGCTGGGATGTCCCTGTTTATCGAGCCACGCCGCGCGTGTCGGATCCCCGCACCCGGTTGACGCACTCGGCGCCGGGGGGCGGGCACCGCACCGGTGTGGGGTATTCCGTCCAGTTGCGCCCGCCATCGGTCGAGCGGGCGAGCCCCCGCAGGTGACTCGCCCACAGACTGCCGTCGGCGCCGCGGGCGAGCGCCAGCACGTACTGGCTGCGCAGCCGGCCCCACGGATGCGGCGCGGTGACCGCCCCGCTCGAGTCGGTGATCTCCGACCACGTGGTGCCGCGGTCCCAGGACAGCTTGATGCCGTCGGCCGTGCCGACGTACACGGTGTCGCCCCGCGTGACGATGCCGTTGGGGGCGACGTATTGCCACTCGGGGCCGAGCTGCTTGAGCTCCCAGTTAGTCCAGGTCTTGCCGCCGTCGGTCGACAGGCCCCACCCGTTCCCCACCGTGCCGTACCAGATCTCGCCATTCGGCCCGAATCCGAGGGCGTGCACGAAATCGAAGGAAATCGTCCGCCCGGTCGTGTCGCTGGAATGTTTCACCTGCTCCCAGCTCCCCGCTCCCTGCCGCAGGACGAAGAGTCCTTGTCCGTAGGTGCCGACCCAGACGGCGTTGTCGGGCGCGCGGGCCAGCGCGAGCACGTGCACGCCGAAGCCGGTCGTGTCCGGAAGCGGGGGGAGGGACTGCTGTGCGGCCAACGGCGCGGCGAGCAACGCCAGGACGGGAAACGGGAAACGGGAAGCGGGCCGCATCTAGCCTCTCAGCGAATAGACGGTCGGCAGCAGGTGGATCTCCGTGACGTCGACGCGCGGGGCCCGAGTGACCGCGAACAGCACGGCCTCTGCCACGTCGCCCGCCTGCAGCATGGCGCTACGCTTGGTGAATCCCGGCTGCGCGTCGGGGTCGATCGGGTCCCACATCGGCGTGTCCACCGGCCCCGGCGAGACGAGCGTCGTGCGGACGCCGGTGCGCGACAGCTCGGCCCGCAGCACCTCGTGCATGCCGCGCAGGCCGAACTTGCTGGCGGCGTAGGCGGTCGAGCCCGTAAACGCCACATGGTCGGAAATGGACCCGATGGTGACGAAGTGACCGGTGCCGCGCCGCGCGAGATGGGGAACCAGGGCGCGCGTCACGAGAAAGGGAGCGATGAGATTCACGGCGATCGTGCGGGAGAAATCGTCGGGCGTCGTCTCCGCCACCGGTTTGATAAAGAAGACGCCTGCGTTGTTCACCACGATGTCCGGGATCCCGCGGTCGGCGAGCACCCGGCCGACGACGCGCTCCACGGCCGCGGGATCGGTCACGTCACAGCGCAGGTCGGTTCGACGGTCGGTCGTGCCGTCGACGAGGGTACGGGCAAGCCGCACCACGTGCGCGCCCGCGGCGTGCAGCAGCTCGGCCACGGCGAGCCCGATCCCGCGCGAGGCGCCGGTGACGAGGGCGAGCTTCCCGGCGAGGCCGGTCGGGGACGCGTCGCTCACCCCGGGCCCCGGCTGTACACCAGCCGCAGGAATTCATCCCGGGTCTTCGCGTCCTGGAGCAGCGCGCCCCGCAAGGCGCTCGTGACCGTCTTGGAGTTCTGCTTCTCGACGCCGCGCATCATCATGCAGAGATGGTACGCCTCGATCACCACACCCACGCCGCGCGGCTCGAGCACTTCCATGAGCGCATCCGCCACCTGGTCGGTGAGTCGCTCCTGCACCTGCAGCCGGCGGGCAAACACCTCGATCACGCGCGGGATCTTGGAGAGACCGACCAGGCGGCCGTTCGGCAGGTAAGCGACGTGCGCCCGCCCGAAGAACGGCAGCAGGTGGTGCTCGCACAACGAGTAGATCTCGATGTCGCGCACGCACACCAGGTTCTCGTGCCGCTCGCTGTACAGCGCGTCGCCGATCACGTCCGCGACCGACATGTGGTAGCCGCGCGTGAGCCATTTGAGGGACGTCTCGACGCGGGCCGGCGTCTGCCGGAGGCCCTCGCGACTCGGGTCCTCGCCGAGCTGCTCGAGCATCTCGCGCACGAGAGTCTCGAACGGCGTGCGCGTGCCGGGCGCGGGCACGGGGGGCAGCGGCTCCGTGTGCTCATCGTGGAAGCTGTGCAGGCTGGCGGACTTCATCTTGTCGCGTCCCATGCTTGTTGAGCCTCCGGGGCAGAACTATCTTCGGCGCACGTGAAACTAAAGGTACTCGCTTTCCTGTCCACGGCGGGAGGCTCCGCGCTGTCCGCGCTGTGGACGTTTCCGAGCATTCTCGCGTCGGCCTTCCTCGTCGCCTGGGGTGCGGAAGCCGCGCAGTTTCTCATCTCCCAGGGTCTCGCGCTCGCGATCCTCGCCTGGCTGCAGACGCTTCCCGAGTTCGCCGTCGAAGCTGTAATCGCGTGGGACGCCGGGCGAGAACCCGAGCGCGCGCACCTGGCGATCGCGAACCTCACCGGCGCCATTCGCCTACTGCTCGGGCTCGGGTGGCCGATGATCTACTTCGTGTTCGCGGTCTCCGGTCGCAGGTCCGCGCGCGAGCGGCTGCCGGCCATCCGGCTCGAGCGCGAGCACGCGGTCGAGATCGTCGGGCTCGTGCCGCCGCTCTTGTACTTCGTCGTGATCCTCTTCAAGCAGAGCTTTACCTGGGTCGACGCGGTGGTGCTCCTGACCCTGTACGTCGTCTACCTCGGAGTCCTGTTCCGAAACGCCCCGCACGGCGCCGATCACGTCGCGGACGCCCCCGCGGTCTCACGCTGGGCGTACCGCCAGCCTGGTTGGCGCCGTCCGCTCGCCATCGCCGCGCTGTTCGGCGGCGGCGGTGCGCTGCTGTACGTCACGGCACACCCGTTCCTCGAGTCGATGCTCGCGGTGGCGGGGCTGCTGGGTGTGAGCCAGTTCGTCCTGGTGCAGTGGGTGGCGCCGTTTCTTTCCGAGTTCCCGGAGAAGGTGTCGGCGTTCTATTGGGCGCGGCGCGTCACCCGCGCGCCGATGGCGCTCATGAACATGGTGTCGAGCAACATCAACCAGTGGACGGTGCTCGCCGCCATGATCCCGCTCGTGTACGGGTACTCGAGCCTACGGCATCACGGCGTGTGGCTGGATTTCCACTTTGACGGGCCCCAGCGGCTCGAAATCCTGCTCACCCTGCTGCAATCCGGGCTCGCGATGATGGTGCTCGCGAACATGGAGTTCGATTGGCGCGACGCAACCGTGCTGTTCGTACTGTGGCTGGTGCAGTTCCTGCGGCCCAACCTGCGCGCAGCCGTGGCGATCGCGTACGGGGTCTGGATGGTGATTCTCGCGATCGAATTCGTGGTGGGACGGAAGGCCTTGCTGGCGCCGCGGTATTTCTGGGAGATCATCCGCCAGAAACACGATCGGCCGGCACCGCTGTAACACGGCCCGGCCGACCGGTACGACCGGAACGGAGAGGATTATTGAAGCCCGAAAGGAATGACTGGTCCCTCACCATGGCGTCTGCCTTCCCCACGCGGGGGCATGACATCGGTCACAGTATCTGGGTCCACGATCGAGCTGTTGGCTCAATAATTCTTCTCCCCGTCCGCGAAATCATCACGCGAACTCGGGGGCATTGACATGAATCTGACGCTCGTTGCGGCCATCGCGCTGCTGCTGCTGTGGGGCGTCCTGGTGTTCGTCGCGCACAACGGCAGCGGGCCGGTACATCTGCTGTACGCGGTCTCCGTGATGCTGTTCGCGCGCCGCATCATCGCGGGCGCGTCGAAGTTCGTGTCGTGACACCGGCGCTCATCTACGTCGAGCCGAGCGTCACGCCCACCGTGAGGGGGATGAACGTCGTGTGGGGATTCGTCCGAACGCTGACGTACCGGCCCTCGGCAAAGAAGCGCGCCGGACCGACGCCGACCTTGACGCCGGCACCCACCCCATAGGCGAACTTCGACTCCGATGTGTTAACCGCGAGCAGGCCATTGGGATTGGTGATCTTGACGTTGTAGAGGCCTCCACCAGCTAGCACATACGGCTTCACCATCGGAGCCGGCACCGGGATGTTCCAGACTACGCTCGCGAGCCCGCCGATGAGCCTGGTCTTGCCGTCCACTGGACTGCCGCCGATGTCCTTGTGCTTCGTCTCTCCGTACAAGCCGTCAACGCGAACGCCGACGGGGGAGAGGGGAATCGCGAACTCCACTTTCGCGTCCGCGAGCCACCCCGCCTTGTCGTTGTCCTTATAGGTGCTCAAAGGAGCGATGAGGCCGCCGCCCAAGCCGAAACGAGCGCTTTGAGCCGCCATCGTCGCCACGCGCGCGACCGACGCCACCGTCACCGCGAGCGCGAGCTGCACAACACAGTTCATAACGCTGCCTCCTCCTTCGCTGATCCTTTCGCGTTTGGGGCGCGCTCCATGATTAGCGATTCACTTCGCAGGCGCAAGCACGAGGAGGTCCCGTCCGCTCCGAACGGGACCCTTTCCTCGCCGCGGTACCGCTGCCGTACTACAGTGTCGACTTGAACAACAGCCGATTCGGCGTGCCGTTCACGTTTCCGGTGATGACCCCCGCCGTCGAGTTCGTGATGATCCAGTTCGAGACGGTGGCCGACGGCTGATCGCCGAAGGTCGCCTTGTAGAGGGCGCCGACACCGACCACATGCGGCGTCGCCATGGACGTGCCGCTGAGACTCATTGTGGTACCGCCCAGGTAGGTCGATTTGATCGCCGACCCGGGGGCGTACAGCTCGACGCATGTGCCCCAGTTGGAGTACGACGCCTTGACGTCGGTCTTCTCCGAAGCCGCGACGGTGAAGACGCTCGGCGCACCCGATGGCGACTCGGTGCAGGCGTCGACGTTGTCGTTCCCGGCCGCGACCGCGAGAAACACGCCGGAGTTCCAGAGATTGGTGACCGCCTGGTCGAGCGCCGGCGACTTGCCGCCGCCCAGCGACATGTTCGCTACGGCGGGGTTGACGTGGTGCGCCGTCACCCAGTCGACGCCCGCGATCACGTCGGAGTTGAGGCCAAGGCCGACGCAGCTCAGCACCCGCACCCCGTGCAGCGAGACCCCTTTTGCCACGCCGTACGTCGCCGCGCCGATCGTCCCCGACACGTGGGTGCCGTGGCCGTTGCAGTCCTCGCCCGTGGCGCCGTACGCGTCGAAGACGTTGTTGGCCCGACCGCCGAACTCAGGGTGCAGCGTCCAGATCCCCGTGTCGATGATGTAGGCGTGCACGCCGGCGCCGGTCGATGTGTAGGTGTACGTGCGAGAGAGCGGCAGCGCGCCCTGGTCGATACGGTCGAGGCCCCAGGGATCGCCGTTGGCGTCCATGGCTTGCGTGACGTCGGCCCTCATCATCTGATCGGCCTCGACCGAGGCGACCAGCGGATTGCCCTGCAGCGCCGCCGCCGCGGGAGCGGACAGGCGTGCCGCGAAACCCTTGATCGCGCTGGTGTAGACGCGCAGCAGCGACCCGCCAGCTCCGGTGACGAGATCCCTCGCGACGGTCGCCGGATCGGCAACGTTGTCCTGCAACACGACGATGTACTGCCCGGGCACGGCCTCGACGGCCGCCGTGCGGTTGGCCGTGTCCGGTGTCTGCTGAGCCGGGTTCGACAGGCCCTCGCACCCCGCTAGTCCGGCCAGGAATGCGAGAGCGACTATGCGCGCCGCTGAATGCATGGCTACCCCTCCGTGACGGTTGAAAAGCCAGCTGGACGGGGGGGCAAATTCCGTTCCGAATCCGTCGCGCCTACGCCGCGCGGAGTGCAGTCAGCCAACAGCGGGAGTGGGGCGTGCAGACAGCGTGCAGGTGTGCAACGGTGTTGCGCCCGGGCGACGTACTCAGGAGCGAGTACGAGCACTCAGGCATGCGCCCCGGACCGGGGTGAGCGGCGTCACCGGCAGGAGTGTGGATGCCGCGTAGTGATTGTTCTCCGTGCTCCTCCATTCCCGCTGTCGCTGTGTCGTCCATCGCGGACTCACCTGGGGCGCTCTGCTCTTGCCGGCAGCGTGCCGGGTCTCGACTACACCACCGGCGCCACCTGCGGGAGAACAGCGCCTCGCTGACCGCTACCCCTGTGATCAGGGCATCGCCAGCGATCCGGCGGTGGTCTGGGCCGAGAACTTCGAGGAGGGCTCAGTGTCGGCGGTGACGTCGCGCTACCAGGACTACAAGAACGCAGGCGGCATGGCGCTGGTCACCGACAAGCCTTCAGGGAGTTGCGGGACGGCGTCGATGAAGTTCACCGCCGATGGCGGGAACGCGGCCACACAAGCCACCGATCTCTACAGGCGCTTGGACCCCGGTCAGGACGAGCTGTACGTGCGCTGGTACGCCAAGTACCAGGCAGGCGCGCCCTGGCACCACACCGGCGTGTGGTTCGGCGGCTACAACCCGCCCAGCAACTGGCCGAACCCGCAAGCGGGAATCAGACCTCTGGGAAACGACCGGGTCTCCTTTGCCGTGGAGCCGGTGTGGGGTAACGGCGGTCCCAATCCGGTCTTGGATTTCTACAACTACTGGATGAAGATGCATACCTGCTCGGGCTGCGGCGGATTCTACTGGGGGAATGCGCTCATTAGCCGCACCGCCTTCACCCCCGACGACAACACGTGGGCGTGCGTCGAGGTTCACGCCAAACTCAACGCCGACATGGCGTCGGACGCCGGCGCGGTGCTTGAAGTATGGATGAACGACTCGCTCATCCAGCGCTTCCCCGATTCCGCAGGGACCGGGTACTGGGTGCAGGACCACTTCTGTCCGGCCGGCGCCGATGGCTCGCAGTGTAATTACTCACCCACCGCATCAGGCCCGCCCGACATCCAGTTCCGGACCACCCCGGATCTGAAGCTGAATGCCTTCTGGCCGCAGAACTACATCACCGACCCCGCCTCGGGCAGCGTCTGGTTCGACGACATGGTGATCGCCACGGTGCGCATCGGCTGCCTGAGCTAGACCGGCGCGCCGTCAGCCCGCCAGCACGAGCACGACGACGCCCCACGCGAGCGTCAGCAGCGTCACCGGCACGCCGATCCGCGCATACTCCCCGAACCCGATGCGCACCCCACGGGTTTGGGCACGCTCGGCCACGATGAGGTTCGCCATCGAGCCGATGAGAAGCAGGTTCCCGGCGAAGGTGGAGCTCATCGCGAGCACGCGCCACGTCAGATCCGGGTTGGGAATCGTCGGCACGGTATTGCGCCACAGGATGACGGCGGGGACGTTGGAGATCAGGTTCGAGAGCGTCGTCATCACGCCGCTCACGGCCAGGGCCGCGCGCCAAGGCGATCCACCCTGCACCAGGCGCAGCGCGTGATCATCGATCCAGGCCACCGCTCCGGTCTGCTCGAAGCCGCGCATGACGACGAACAAGGAGGCGAAGAAGAGCAGCAGCGACCATTCGACGCGGTCGATCGCATAGGCTGGATCCCGCTGGGCGATCGCCACCATCACCGCACCCGCGGTGATCGCGACGAGCGGCAGTGAACCGCCCCCGAGCCACGCGATCACGGCGACGCCGAACAGCACGAGCGCCTTCAAGACAAGCGGGCGGTCGAGGGCCACCGGTACGGCCTCGAGCCGCTCGCGGAACGGCTCGCGCAGCTCGGCGCGATACGCCCACCGGAGGTATCCGTAGGTGATCGCGAGACCGCCGCCGCCCACCGGCAGCATGTGGGCGAGGAACCCGCCGAACGAAGTGCCGCTCCAGATCCCCACCAGCATGTTCTGCGGATTGCCGGTGACGGACACGACGGAGCCCACGTTGGCGCCCATCGCCAGGCCGATCAGGTAGGGGTTGGGCTTGACGCGCAGGGGCCCGAGCGCGGCAAGCAGCACCGGCGTGACGACGAGGCAGATGGTGTCGTTCACGAACAGCGCGGAGAGGAGTCCGCCTCCCACCACGACCCCCAGCAACAGCCGCTCGGGCGTCCGGGCGCGCCGCAGGATCCACTCGGCCGCCCACTCGAAGAACTTCCCCACCTCGAGATAGCCGACGATCAGCATGAGGCCGAGCAGGAACACGAGCACGTCGAAGTCGATCGCCGCGTAGGCCTCCCGCAGCGGCAGGACGCCGAGCACCACCATTGCGACCGCGCCGAGCAGGCTCGCCGCCGGGCGATTGAGGCGCAGGAACGGAAGCCGCTGAACGGCGATGAGGAGGTAGGTAGCCGCGAAGATCGCGAGGCCGAGCGTCACTGACAGCCCCGGCTCATATCTCCCAGTTGGAGAACAGCACCCCGCGGCCCGGATGGGCCTCCGGATACCCCTCGTAGGTCATCCGGAGGTCGGTCCAGCGCACGCGATAGCCGCGGGCCACCAGCCGGCGGAAGGCGTCGTCGAAGCGGGTCTGGCAGCGCACGGCGACGCGCCGGATCCCGGCGCGGGCCGCGGCGGCTTCGGTGGCCGCGATCGCGGCCTCGAAGCTGTCCGGGTCGCGGGCGGCGAGCTTGAGGACGCGCACCTCGTCCTTCGGCCGGCCCTCGGCGAGCGGCGCCGAGTGCCACAGCACCAGCGCGTCCAGTCCGTCGTTTCCGTCGATGAGCGACGTGTCGCCGAGGCCGAGCTCCGCGGTGAGCAGGATCTCGCGAGTGAAGTCGTAGCCTGGGGCGAGCGCGGCGACGAGGTGGCGGGCCGCCTCGACCGCCTGGCCGCCGGCCGCGTCCTTGCGCTGCGACAACACCACCGGGGCCCGATGCCCCCGCGTGACGATATCGTTGGTGAGCGTCACGGTGAGATGGCCGGGGAAGAAGCCGAGCCGCGCGTAGAATCCGATGTTCTCCACGGTGCGAGGCATCGTCTCGAGGCCCAGCGTCGCCACGTTCTGCTCGAGCAGCCAGTCGAGCGCCGTCCGGACGATGGTCTTCCCCACCCCCGCGCCCTGGCGATCGGGCCGCACCGCGAGGGGTCCCATCCACCCCTCGGCGCCCGAGCGGTGGGCGATGTTGAAAGCGACGACGTGCCCCGCCTCGTCGCGCCACAGCATGGCGCCCGGGCCGGCGTCGAGCAGGGCGTAGCGCCACACCTGAGGATTCAAGTGCGGCACGCGCACGCCCACGAGCCCGTCGCGGCGGTACCGGTCGGTGAACGCGTCCGCGAAGACGCGGTTCAGCCCATCGGTGTCGCGCTCGCCGGCGGGCTCTGGCCCGTAGACCTGACGCTCAGGCAGCCACGCCCGCATCGGCGGCTCCCAGTGTGGCGGTGTCGTCCCGGACGACGCTGGCGCCGCGTGCCGGGTCGAAGTCCACGCGGATCACCCGATCGAGGCCGTCTCGCACCTGCTCAATGTGCGTGATGAGGATGACCTGAGGGAAGCGGTCGGCCAGCCGGCGCAGCAGGCCGACCACGTGCAGGCGCCGGGCCTCATCGAGCGAGCCGAAGATCTCGTCGAGCACGAGCAGCGACAGCGGCTGGCCCGCCCGCTCGGCGATCATCTGCGAAATCGCGAGCCGCAGCACGAGGCTCGCGATGTCCTCCTCGCCGCCCGAGATGACCGGCTTCGGTACCCCGCCCTCGAGGATCGTGAGCGTGTAGTCTTCCGTCAGCTCGAGCTCGTCGTAGCGGCCGTCGGTGAGGTCGGCGAGGAAGCCGGAGGCGAGCTCGGCGATCTCGGGGCGCATGCGCGCGTTCAGCTCGCCCCGCAGGTCCGAGAATGCGCGGTCCAGCTCGTTGTGGAGGCGCTGGCGCGCCTTGAGTACGGCGATCTGGCGCTCGCGCTGCGCCCGCTCGGCCGCCCGTCGCTTCGCCTCCGCCAGATCGTCTTCGGCGCGGTTCAGCACGCCGCGCGCCTCGACGACCGCGAGCTCGGCCTCGCGCAGGGCACCGACGGCCCGATCGTAGCGATCCTTGGCCTGCCGGTACTCGGCGTCCGAGAAGCCTTCGGCGCGGACGGCCTCGGTGAGCTCCCGCACGCGGCGCTCGCCGCTCGACAGCTGCTGCTCGGCCTGCTCCGCCTCCTGCACGAGGCGCTCCGCGCGCCGGGCGCGCTCCTCCAGCGCGGCGGCTTCGAGCGCTACCGGCTCGAGCTTCGCGAGCTCGGCCCGCACCGCGTCGTGTCGCGCCGCGTCGTAGCCGCCGGGCCGCGCGGTGAGCTGGCGCTCGAGGTCGCCCGCCCGCCGCCGCGCGCCCGCGAGCTCCGCGCTGGCGCGATCGCGTTCCTCGACCTGCGCCCGCAGCTCCCCCGCCCGGGCACTGGCGCCGCGGTTTTCCTCGAGCACGCGGTCTCGCTCGGCCTCCGCATCCAGCAGCTTGGCGGGCGGTTGCGCGAGCTGCTCGAGCCGCTGCCGGAAATACTTCCCGTCCCCGGTGATCACCTCGAGCTGAGCATCGAGCAGCGCGAGCACGCTCGCGTATTCCGGCCCGAGCGGCCGCTTACAGGTGGGACACGTCCCCTCCGGGCCGAGCTTCACGATCTGGTCGCGCTGCTCTTTCACCTCTTCGTACTGCTTGAGGAGCTCGGTGCGCTTCGTCTCGGCATACTGCCGCTCCCGCACCCACACCGTCCGCTCCTCCTCCGCGGTGCGCTCGACCAGCTCCAGCCGCTCGTGCAGCCCGCGCGCCGCCGCATCCGCGCGGGCGAGGGCCTCCGGCACATCGCCCAGCTCGGTGACACGACGCTGCAGCATGCGTATGTTGCGGGCCAGCTCCGCGAGTTGCGCCTCTTCCGTCCGGCGCGCGTCGGTCTCACGCTGCAGCCGCTCGAGCGTTGCGACCTCCTGCTTGAGCTGGGCCACCGGCGCGAGCTCGGCGCCCAGCAGGCGCAGCTGCTCGCGGGCGGCGAGCGCGTTCGCGAGCTCCTTGTCGAGCCGCTGGAATTCCTGGCGCGACGATACTACCGCCTGCTCCGCCATACGCCGCTCGCCGTCGAGCGACAGTGTGCGCTCGCGGCGGGTCATCCAGTCGTTCCAGCGCGGCTCCTCGCGACCCAGCGCGTCCTCCGCGGCGCGGCGCGCGGCCTCCACTCCCTTCGCCGACGTCCGGGCCCCCGCCAGCCGTTGTTCGGCGGCCCGCCGCGCCGCGGCGAGCGCCGCGCCGTCCGGGAGGCCGGCCTCGAGACCGCGCACCTCCGCCGCCACGGCGTTACGGACTTCGCGCACCCGCTCCTGCGCCTCGCGCAGGCGCTCGTACCCGAGCACGCGCGACAGGAACGCCGCCCGCTCGGTCTTGCCGAGCGCCGCCATCACCGCCAACTCCTTTTGGCCCGTGAAGTAGGTGTTGAAGAACTCGTCGTGCGTCATTCCCAGCGTGCGCTCGAGCTTGTCGGTGACCGCTTTGAGGGAATTCGCGATCACCTGGCCGTCCTGGTGGAGCGCCGCGGTGGAGAGCCCGCGCGTCACGCGGTACTCGTGGGCGCCGAGCCGGAACTCGAGGTCCACCTCGACGCCGGCCCGGCCCTTCGCGCCGAGCCGGCGGATCGAGTCCTTGTCCCCGCGCACCGCCTGCACGCCGTACAGCGCCCAGGCGATCGCCTCGAGGATGGTCGTCTTGCCGGAGCCGTTCGGCCCGATGATCCCCGTGATCCCGGGACCAAACTCGAGCTCGGTATCGGCGTGCTGCCGGAAGTTCACGAGGCGGAGCCGCAGCAGCTGCATCAGGTCCCCCCGTCACCGCCGCGGCCGACGTGCGCCACGTAGTCGACCCCAAGCCGCACGAACTCCGCGCGGTCCAGGTCGGCGTCGAGCGGCCGGTGCTCGAGGAACTCCTGGACCGTCTCGGGGAGCGTCTGCCGGCGCCCGGGCGCCCCCGCTGCGTCGGTGCGGTGGACTTCCGGCCGGCGGAGATCGAGCTGGAGGTGGAGCGCGCGGGCCTTGTAGGCGCGGATCGCGGCATGGTCCAGGTCACGGGCGGTGGCCCGCGACACGTCGAACACCAGCTGCCGCACGATCTGATCGTCGATCGCCGGCTTCGCGCCGGCGACGGCGGCGGCGATCAGTTCGTCCAGCTCCTTCGGCGTGAGGCCCTTGCCCTCGATCGGCGGGAGCTCGACGTGACGCCGCACGGGGGCCACCGGTCGGAAGGTGACACGAGAGCCCGGGAGCTCGACGAGCAAGTACCCTTTGCCGCGCCGCCCCTGTTCCTCTTCATCTTGGAGCTGCCCCCAGGGATTCGGGGGCACGTACTCAAGGCTTCCGGCATACCAGGCGTTGGCGGCGACTGCGTGTGCCACGTTGTAATGACCGAGGGCCACGTAGTCCCACTGCGCCGGAGAGAGGTCGTGCTCGTCCACCAAGGCACCGCCGTATTCCGCCGTCCCTCGTCGCTCTCCCACGCCGGGCAACTGCCCGTGCAGCAGCAACACGTTGAACGTGGTCCCCCGCTGCGGCCGCAGCGCCGGCCGCTCGGACTGGACGATCGCCTGGTGCGGCACCGCGAGGACCGAACAGTCGAGCTTTGGGAAGGCAAGACACCGTGCTTCATCGACCACGACGTGGATCCCAAGCGCTTCGTACAACCGGAGGATGGTCCCGGTCTCCGAGGATCGGGGCGTGTCGTGGTTGCCGGCGATCATCGCGATCGGAGAGTCGGGGAGTCCCGTGCGCAAACGATGCAACTGCTGGAACAGAAACAGGATTGCGGGATTGGTCGGCCGGACGGAATGGAAGATGTCTCCCGCAAACACGATCAGGTCCGGGCGTTGCGCCAGCAGGTCGTCCACCGCGCGGCGGAACGCCTCCGCGACGTCGGCCTCGCGCTGATTCCCTCCCCGCGGCGTCTGCCGGTCGTACTGACGGAAGCCGAGGTGCAGGTCGGCGAGGTGCGCGAGCTTCACCGCGTCACTTGGCCTCGGTGAGCTGGAGCGACGTCTGCTGCGTCATGGCCATCGTCATCTCCGGCTGACCCTTAGCCGCGCTCTTCATCTTGATGGTGCCGCCCATCATGGCGCGCACCTGGGCGCTCCGCGTGAGCGAGTACAACTGCTCTCCCGAGAGATTGCCGGTGACCCGCAGCGTGCCGGTCGCCGGTGCCCCTCCCTCGCCCTGCTGCGTCAGGGTGATCGGGTCATCAGGAAAGCTCGTCTCGATCCCGAGCAACACGGACGTGTCCGCGCCGGCTATCTGGATCTCCTTGACGGTGATCTTGGTGCGGGACTTGAGCGGCCGGCTCGTGCTCAGCGCCTGGCGGCCGAGCGGGAGCTCGTGCTCCGCCACCCACGAGTCGCCGACCCCCACCGGTCCCTCGGGGAGCGGGTAGGCCATGGATTTCATGCTGCTGCCCAACTGCTCCGTCACCGGAGATGCGGCGCCGGTGAGTCCGGTGAACGCGGCGCTCAGCACCTGCATGCGGTCGTCGAACACTATGTCGCTCTTCATCCCGCGCATGCGGTCGAGCGCCGGCCGCATGGCCCCCGGCCCCATCCCGGGGGCGTCGAGCGAGGTCGAGTCGAACGTCACCGTGACGGCCACCCCACCCTGGGTGGGGCCCTTCACCACCTGCGTGTAGTACATGCGCATCCTGAAGGTCTGCTCCGGCATGGCGCTCATCGGTCCGCCTTCCATCCGCATGGCATTCTGTTGATCCAGGGTGTAGTGGTACGCTGCACCCGCCGGCGGGTGGTAGCGCAGGGTGACCTTGGGTCCGCTCGCACCACCGCGGCAGCCGCCGACCGTGAGGAGCACCGTCGCGGCGAGCGCGAGTGAACGGGCAGGGAGCATTCCAGGACTCCTGTCGTTTCAGTAAGGGTCGTCGGAGATCGGATTGAGCGGCGCCACACTCTCACGCGCGGCGGCCGGAGCAGCGGCGACGCGGCCGCCCAGCTGCTTCCGGAAGTGTGCCAATGCGTCCTGGGGCCGGATCTGGCGGGTGTGCGCGAGAGCGCGGCGCACGTCCTCTTCCCGCCGGTCGGCGATCAGATCCTTCACCAGGTTCGGCCGCACCCGCCGGTCGAGCTTCACGAGCTGCCGCACCACCGCGTCCTCGAACGGCAAATCCGCCGCGGGCGGGAACCGCTCCACGCCGTCCCGGCCGCGCAGCACCGCCGGCCGCGGGAACCGCACGAAGATGGGCTGCGTGAAGTGCGGGTGACGCACCATCAGCTCGCCGATCGGCAGCGTAGCGAGCTTGATCTTGGTAGCGGGCGAGAGGACCTGGTAGCCGGGCGTCGCGAGCTCGTCCGAGTCCATGCGACCAAACACGATGGTGCCCGCGTTCCCCACGACGCGCCGGTGCACCTGGGAACGGAACTGCTCGGCGCCGAACAGCACCAAGCCAAGGTAACGCCCGCGCTCCGAGATATCGAGCAGCATTTTTTTCACGTAGGTCTCGGGCCCGTCGGCAGGCGCGTACTTGTTCAGCTCGTCCACGAAGACGACGACGGCCTCGACGCCCAGGTCGCGGCGCTCGAGATGCTCGCGCAGCTTCGACACGACGCGCGCGAACACGAGATCCTGGCCGAGCGGATCGACGTTGGCCACGTCCACTACGTAGACGGCGCGGTCCTCGAACCGCCCCCACGGCAGATCGTTCGACGGGCCGTCATCGGTCACCAGGCCCTTGGCGCGGGTCGAGATGTTCGAGAGGCGGTTGCGCACCTTGCGGATGGTCGCGATGTGGTGCGTCCGCCAGGTGTCGCCGCGTCCTCCCCCGAGCTCGAGGCCGTCGAAGATCGACCGGAACAGCCGCTCCAAATCGGCGAAGGTGACCACGCGATGCGCCCCGCCGAACCCGTCGTCGAAGTCCTTGTCCACCACGCGATCCGACAGGAAATCGATGAAGGCGTCGGCTTTCGCGTCGATGTCGTCGCGGTTGAGCAGCACCTCCGCGTAGTCGAGCACCTCGCGCAGACCCCAAACGAGCGGCTCCACGTCGCCCACCAGGTCGGGGTGCGTACGCAGCGTGTTCAGGTTCACGCCGTCGGCCTTGAAGGGGGCGTAATAGCGCACCCGCTCGAACGGCTGCGCCCGGACGGCGAGTCGCTCGTAGCGACGGCGGTCTTCGTCCTCGAGCGCGCCGGGCTGATCGAGGAAGCACAGGTCCGGGCCCTTCACGTTGAAGCACAGCGCGGCGATCCGCCCCTTGTGGGCCGGAAAGTGCTGGAAGATGGACCCGAGCAGGAATTCCGCCGCGCTCGTCTTGGTGGCGAGCCCCGACACGCCGGAGATGTTCAAATGGGCCGCTTCCGGTCCGAGCAGGAAATCGGCGTCCAGGTAAACCGGCGCCTCGAGCGCACCCGACGTGTAGAGACCCACAGGAATCGCCGTGGGCTGTGCCCCGCCGAGATAGGTGTCCATACGGAGCGCCTGCGCGACGTCGACGTCGCTCGCGACATGCACCTGCCCGAGGGGGACCGGCTGCAGCGGCTCCTCGGGCTGCTGACGCAGCACCGCCGCGGTCCACAGGCGGATCTCCTGCCGTACGGTCGGGCTCTCGGCGGCCCGCGCGGGATCGCCTTCGGCACCCACAACGTCGTGCAGCGGGGTCGCCAGGTCGGAGTACGCGAACCCGTCGGTCACGACTCCGTACACCACCCTTCCCGTTTCCCCTTTCCCTTTTCCCGGTTCTTCTTCCACCCTGACGATCGCTCCGATCCCGATGGTCGTCTCGTTCGCGGTCCAGAAGTGGAATTGGTGCGGCGTCGCAGGCTTCTGCTCGGTGGCGACGACACGTCCGATGGGGGGAGGATCGCGTCGGTCGATCACGATCCGGTCCTCGGGAGGCGGGAGGCGGGATGCGGGATGAGGTCGCGCGGCGCGCGTGCTCTCAAGTAGGTCTCCACGTCATGGATAGGGTAAAGTAACCGATCCCACCGGTGGTCGGGGGTCGCGAGCGGGGCGCGCTCATCCACGAGCCACGCGGAGATTCGGGGTGCGAGCGCGCCCGTGTCGGGATGGGCGCGCGCCTCGACCCGCAGCAGCCCGTACAAGAGGTCGTTCCCCTCCCAGGGCCACAGCCGGAGATACCAGGAGTGGATCTCGCGGCGCGCGCCGCGGCGCTTCGGCCGGAATACGCTGGTGCGGTGGACCGCGGGCAGCGTCAGCGCACGCTCGAGCTCCGGCCCCGCGAAGTACTGGGCACCGTGACTCTTGACGACGCCTAGCGCGCGCGGGTGCGCGGACAGCGCGGCGGAATCGGACAGTACCCCGTCCACGACGAGCCACTCGTCGGAGCCAAGGGCCTCGAGCCGCCGCTCCGCCAGCCGCCGCTCGAGCGCGGCGCGGGCTTTCTGCACTTCGATCCGCGCGGCCGGCAGGGCGCGGGCAGGCTGACCGGCGTCATCCGCGGAGATCTCGACGACATGGACCCCCGTTCCCTCGAGCGCCCCGCGCACGGCGGCGCTCAGGCGGTCGAGCCGGGTGATCGCGAGCTCGTCCGCATCCTCGGCGACCGTGCGGGGGCGCCGATCGGCCCCCCGGAGGCGGATCGCGGCGGCGACGTACGCCCGCACGATGGGCGTGACCCCGGCGTACCCCACCACCCTCCACTGCTCGATGCCGTCGAGAAAACCGACGGCGGCCGGCGCGAGCGGTTGCGCCCCAGCCAGCGAGTGCACCCGGAGCTCCGGGTCCTCCACCGGCTCGGCGCCGGTGAACTCCTCGAGATCGGTACGGCCGACGCTCGCGTCGGGGAGGTAGGAAGCCGGCACCACCCCCGCCGCGAGGATCGCGTCGACCCAGGAGCGCGGCACGGTCAACGCGTCCGGAGCGCCCAGCCGAGGTAGGTAACGCTCAGATCGTCGGTGAGCACCCTTCGCCCAGTTCCGTCGCCGGCGCGCGCGACGCCTTTCATCTCCTGTACCACCATGTCATGGCGGGCGAGCGAGTCGGTCAGCTCCGCCGGAGTGATGAAGCGGGCGAAGTCGTGGAACCCTTCGGGCATGGTGTGCTGCACGTACTCCTCGTCCCACACGACCTGAAGGAATCCCGCAATCGTGCGGTTATGCGTGAGAAGGCCGAGCCCGCCGCCAGGCGCCAGTACGCGGGCAATCCCTGCGATGGTCCGCTCCAGATCGTCGACGTGCTCCAGCACGTCCACCGCGAAGACGAGGTCGAAGGTCCCTTCGAGGCCGGCGCCGCCCAAGTCCTCGGCGGTGCCGCGGCGGTAGTCGAGTGAGAGTCCCGAGCGCCGAGCGTGCTGCCGCGCCGCCGCAAGTGATTTCTCAGACGGGTCGACGCCGGTCACCGTCGCCCCCTCCGCCGCGAGCGTCTCGGCGAGGATGCCGCCGCCGCACCCCACATCGAGGACACGCTTCCCGCCGAACCCGCCGAACACCCGTCGGAAGTATTCGACCCGCAACACGTTCAGCTCGTGCAGCCCGGCGAAGGGGCCGGCGTCGCTCCACCACACGCCCGGGACCCGCTCCACCAGACGCTCGTACTTCTCGGGCTCGGAAAGCCCACCGAGTCGGGGCAGCTGGTCGCTCATGAACGAGGAATCTACGTCAGGCGGTCGCCTCGACGTTCGGGAACGGCGGCACGTCGAGGAACCACAGGCCCGCCAGGCGGGAGTTCTTGTCCACCTCGACGAGCAACAGGTCGGCCACGCGCACGACGCTGGCGACCCGCTGCCGCCCCACGCGGATGTGGAGCACCGACTCGGTTTGGTTCTTCTCCACGGTGAGTGCGGTGTCCACCTCGACCGCCGCCACCCGCGGCTGCGACTTCCTGCCCGGGAACACGACGCGTCCGTCCTTGGCGGGCTCCGGGATGGAAAGGTTGTCGCGCGTGCGGATGTCGTCCGGCCAGGTGACGACGTCCACGCCGTGGATGCAGCCGCCGGCGACGTCGATCACGACGAACGAGCCGTCGCCGCCCTCCAGGTCCACCGTCCCGTTGAGCCCCGTCGCTTTCCCCGTGCCCTTACAGGCGACTGAGAGGATGTCGGTCTCCGGGTCCCAGCGATAGCTGACCTTGGGCAGCTTGCCCGTGAGTGGCTCGATCCGTGCTTCGAAGTGCATCGGGAACCGCCTTCCAGCTTCCGCGAAGGGCGGGTAATATAGGCCGCACTCTCGGGAGGAGCTAGGACGATGCAGCGGCGGGAGTTTTTCATGGCAGCCGGGGCAGTTGCGGCACCGTTAGCAACGCGGAAGGCGGAAGTCGGAACGCGGAACTGGGGCCCGGACGAGCTGTTCCGCGTTCCGCGTTCCACGTTCCGCGTTGACCAGGAGCCCTCTCTCTCCCCGGAAGTCTTCGCCCGCCGTCTCGAGCGGGCCCGGGGCGAGCTCAAGGCGCGCGGGCTCGACCTCCTCATCGCGACGCCCAGCACCAACTACGAGTACCTCACCGGCTACAACCCCGGGCGGAGCGAGCGGCTGATCGCGCTGCTGCTGCCGGTCGCGGGCGCGCCGGCGATCGTCTGCCCGTCGTTCGAGCTCGAGCGCATCAAGCGCCACAGCGTCATCACCGATCTGCACGGCTGGGAGGAGCAGGAGGATCCCCACGCTCTGGTGCGCGAGACTGTCCGCCGGCTCAGGCCGGGCTCGGGGAGAGGCGCCATCGCGCTCGAGTCGTCCACGGCGTACCAGACGTTCCGGCGGCTCGGGGCTGCGCTTCCGGGCTGGAAGTTCGTGGACGCCGCGCCGGTGACGGAGCGTCTGCGCGTCATCAAGTCGCCAGAAGAAGTGGGGCTCCTGCGCCGCGCGATCGCGATCACCCTGGACGCCATGGCCGCGACCTTTGCCCGGCTCGCGGTCGGCGCCACCGAGGTCGAGGTCGCCCAAGCCCTGTCGCGAGAAATGGAGCAGCGCGGCGCGCCGGGTGGCGGGTTGGTGCAGTTCGGCCCGTCCAGCGCGCTGCCGCACGGCGGCCCCGGAGGCCCCAAGCTGGAGCGCGAGATGGTCGTCCTGATCGATTGCGGCTGCCGAGTGGGCGGCTACACCTCCGACATCACGCGTACCATCTGGTTCGGCGATAGCCCGTCGGACGAGTTCCGCAAGGTGTTCAACGTGGTGCACGACGCCCAGACCGCCGCGATGGACCTGGGGCGCCCGGGCACGCCGTGCGAGGAGATGGACCGCGCCGCGCGCACGGTGATCATCGCCGCAGGCTACGGCCCCTTCTTCACGCACCGCCTCGGCCACGGGCTCGGCATGGATGGCCACGAGCCCGAGTACCTCGTCGAAGGCAACAAGGCGCGTCTCGAGCCCGGCATGGTGTTCACCATCGAGCCCGGGATTTATCAGCTCGGGAAGTTCGGGGTGCGGATAGAGGACGACTGTGTGATGACGGAGAGCGGGGTGGAGGTGCTCAGTCAGCGAGCTGCGAAGCTCTAGTCTGCGAGCTTCTTCGCGAATTCGATGATCCGATCGAGCGCCTTCTGGATGTTGTCCAACGACGCCGCGTACGACAACCGCACGTAGCGATCGTCGCCGAACGCCGCGCCCGGCACGAGCGCCACGCCCGTGGTGGTCACGAGCCGCGTGCAGAACTCCGTCCCGCTGATCTTGCCGAAGGAGTCCACCCGGAAGAAGAAGTAGAACGCGCCGAGCGGCTCCACAAACTCGACGCCGGGGAGCTCCTGGCGGAAGCGCGCGACCACGACGTCGCGTCGCTTGCGGAACTCGGCTACCATGCGGGCCACGTCCCGTTCCACCTGGTCGTCGCCCAGCGCCACGGCTGCGGCGAACTGGGCGGGATGATTCGCCCCGGTCGTGGTGTGCGACTGCAGTGCCGCCATCGCCTTGGCCACTGGGCCGGGCGCGAGGGCGAGACCGATCCGCCATCCGGTCATCGCGTAGGCCTTGCTCACGCCGTAGATCACCACGACGCGCTCGAGCAAGTCGTCCGGCAGATCGAGGAAGGAGGGAGCTGGGCCCGTCCCGTAGTGGATGCGGCGGTAGATCTCATCCGCCACGATCCACACCTTGCGGTCGCGCGCCCAGTGCGCGATCGCCTTGATCTCGGCCTGCGTGTACACCGCCCCTGTGGGATTGCACGGCGAGCAGAGCACCAGACCCCGCGCGCCGGGGACCACGCGATCGAGATCCCGTACGCTCACCTTGAGGCTCCACTCGGGTTCCCCAGGGACGAGCACGGGGCGGGCGCGGGACAGGTACACGATCTGCGGATACGACACCCACGCCGGCGCCGGAATCGCCACCACATCACCCGGGCCGAACAGGGTGAAGCACACGTTGAACAGCGACTGCTTCGAGCCGTTCGACACCACGATGTTGTCGGCGTTCACGGGGCGGCCGCCGGAGAGCAGCGACAGGTGCTTCGCCGCGGCGGCGCGCAGCTCGAGAATCCCTTCGTTCGCCGCGTAGTGGGTCTTGCCCTCGCGAATGGCGCGAACACCCGCGTCTGACGGGAGGGCCGGCGTCGGGAAGTCCGGCTCCCCTGCTCCCAGGTCGATCACATCCTCGCCGGCCGCCTTGCGCCGCTTCGCCTCCTGCGAGATGGCGATCGTCGCAGAGGTCTCGAGGTGGTGCAGGTTGGGTGAGAGACCGGACCCCGGAGTCATGGCCGACAGGATAGCCCGAATGGGTAAGGGGACGCAACCCGAGTCCCCACGCTGCCGCGTCGTTGCCTTTCGCTCCGCCGCGCGCTACCATCCCTCCCGACGGATCGCCCTTTGACAACCGAGGATCGTGTGACGGAAGCAGACGCGAACGCCGCGTTGGAGCGCGGCCGGCCGGTGGTGTTGGTACGGCCGCCGGCGGTGGAGCAGGCGCGGGACCTCTGGGACCTGCTTGGCCCCCCGACCCCGGGGCGGCGCCCCGGGGCGAGTCCAGCCGTGCTCATTATCTGTGCGGACGACGCGGGCGCGGTGGACTGGGTCGCCGCGGCACCGAGCGACCGCCCGATCCATGCCGTCACCGGCCTCGCCCGCACCAGCCGGGTCCTCAAGGAATGTCCCGTCGACATCCTCGCCGGGGCGGTCAAGGACCTGGCCGCCCTGCTGCAGCGCGCCGCGCTCAAGCTCGACCGAGTCGCGAGCGTCGTCGTTGCGTGGCCCGAAGCCCTGGTGGAGAGTGACGGCGCCGCGGCGCTCGACACCGTGCTCGGCGAAGCCCGCGACGCTCACCGCATCGTGTTGAGCTGGAATCCGGCCTTGCTGGGCGACTTTCTCGAGCGACACGCCCGGCGGGCGCTCATCGTTGGAATGCCGCCGGTGGACGAGACCGGTCGTCCGCTCCCGCCCGTCTGCCGCGCCCGTTTCGCTGTCGTCCCGCCGTTCCGTCGCGCCTTCGCCGTGCGGGACGCCCTCGACGCGCTGACCGCGACGACGCCGTTCGTCTGGAACGGGGGCCCTATCGCACCATCCGAATCCCGCCCCGATGCGGTGCTCTGCACCGCGCTCCCCAGCCGCGACGAGGCAGCGGCGCTCGCCCGGCTGGGCGGTGGCGAGCCCGTCGTCTTCATCGCCGCGGTCCAACTGCCCTACCTCCGGTCGATCGCGACCCTCACGCCCCTCGCGCTCGCCTCCGGCGCCGACCGCGCGCGGGATCGCGCCGAAGCGCTGCGCGAGCGGGTGGCGGGTCTGCTTACGGCCGGCAGCGTCGACGCGGAGCTCGCGCTCCTGGATCCGCTGTTCGAGCGGTTCGATCCGGCGGAGGTCGCGGGGGCGTTGCTCGCCTTGCTCGGGGACGAGGGAAAGGGGAAGGGAGAAGAGGCCGCCCCGCCCGCCTCCACCGGCACTGAGCGAGTGAAAGTCTTCGTCAACGTGGGGAAGAAGGACCGCGCGTCGGCGAAGGATATGGTCGGCGCGCTCATCCGCGAGGCGGGGCTCGCGAAGGGCGACATCGGGCGCATCGAGGTGCGCGAAACGTTCAGTCTGGTGGAAGTGGCGCCCGGGGCCGCCGAGCGAGCGGTGCGAGGCCTCGCGGGCGCCACGATCCGCGGGCGTCGCGTGCTGGCACGGCTCGATCGGGAGCGGTAACGCGTCGCAACGCGGAGGACTGAAAACGCCGACGGGCCGCCCAGCGGGGCGGCCCGTGAACAGCAAAGCCGACGCTCACGCGTCGGGTTATTTCTTGTTTACGACCTGCTTCAGCTGCTTGCCGGCGCGGAACGCGGGCGCGATCGACGCCTTGATCTGAATCGCGCTGCCCGTCTTGGGATTGCGGCCCATGCGCGCCGCCCGCTTGCGGGCCTCGAAATTCCCGAAGCCGGTGATCTGGACCTTCGCGCCCTTCTTCAGCTCGCCGGCGATGATCCCCTTGTCGTCAAACAGGGCCTCGATCGCCCGGCCCGCGTCGGCCTTGGACATCTTGGTCCGCATGGCCAGTGCGGCGGTCAGCTCGGCTTTGTTCACGGCGTCTCCTTGTGAGGGTCTAGGGCAGTGAAAACCCTTGGAATTCCGCCCGTTTTGCGGGGTAGCACGAGAAAACCCGCATAAAACCGCCACAATATGGGGTCCCCCCCCGAAAATCCGCAAGATAGCGGCATTTCCTTGACCCACCCTCTCCGCCCGACTACCCTTCCCCCGCCCCGTTGCCAGACCCCAAGACGCCAAGCCGTAAGGACGGCAATGTTCCACGGTACGCGCCCCGGTTGGATCGAAGTCATTGCCGGCGTGATGTTTTCCGGGAAGAGCGAAGAGTTGGTGCGCCGCGTCCGGCGGGCGGTGATCGCGCGCAAGCACGTGCAGGTCTTCAAGTCGCATCTCGATGCCCGCTACGCCGGGCTCTACACCGTGAGCACGCACGACGGCGGTACGGTGGAAGCCGAGCCCGTGGATTCCTCGGACGGGGTCCTGCGCGCCGTGCGGCCCGCGACCGAAGTGGTCGCGGTCGACGAAGTACAGTTCCTGGACGACGGCATCGTGGCGGTGGCAAACGGGCTCGCCGACCGGGGGGTGCGGATCGTGCTGGCGGGGATCGACATGGATTTCCGCGGCTTGCCGTTCGGCCCGATGCCCACCCTCCTCGCCGTCGCCGAGATCGTCGACAAGCTCCAGGCAATTTGCGTCGTGTGCGGCGGGCCGGCGAGCCGCAACCAGCGTCTCGTGAACGGACGGCCGGCGCTGTGGGAAAGCCCGACCATCATGGTGGGGGGCCGGGAGTCCTACGAGGCGAGGTGCCGCCATTGCCACAAGGTGCCGAGGGCGGATGAAGATCAGACGGCGCTACTCTGAGTGCTGAACGTCGCGCTCACCGGCAACATCGCCGCGGGCAAATCGACCGTCGTCGATTTCTTCCAGCGCTGGGGTGCGACGATCATCGACGCGGACGCCCTCGCCCGCGAGGCCCAGGCGCCCGGCGGGGAGGTGCTGGCGGCGATCGCGGGCCGCTTCGGTGCGGACGTCCTGGCCCCCGACGGGACCCTCGACCGCGCGGCGCTGCGGGGCAAGGTGATGGGCGATCAGGCGGCGCTCGACGCGCTCAATCAGATCGTCCACCCCGCCGTGCGTCGCCGCCGCGATGAGCTGCTGCGCGCAGCCCGGGAGGGCGGCGACCTGCTCGTCGTCAACGACATCCCGCTGCTGTTCGAGGCGCTCGACCCTACCCAGTTCGATGCCGTGGTCCTGGTGGACGCGAGCACCGCGCTGCGGCGCACCCGGCTGCGCACCATGCGCGGCCTCTCCACCGACGAGGCCGACCGGATGATCGCGGCGCAGATGCCCGCCGAGCGCAAGCGGGGGAAAAGCGACTTCGTGATCGAGAACGAGAGGTCGCTCAAGCAGCTCGAACGTCAAGCCCGCACCGTGTTCGACGAGCTGCGCCACCGCGCGGCGGTGGCCGCATTGGGCGGGCGACCCGCGCGCTGGCTGCTGCTGGCGGCGGCGGAGGCGCCCGACCAGCTGGCGCTCAACGCCATCGCGGACCGCTACACGGACGCAGGGCTGTCGATCCGGCGAGTCACAGGGGACGCGGCGGCGATCGAGAAAGCGCTGGGCGGGCGTCGGCGGCCGCCGGACGCCATCGTCGCGACCGCAGCCGCTGCGCCGGGGGCGGAGCAGACATGGCTGCGCGCGGGCCGTCCGGGTGTGCTCGCCGCCCTCTCCGACGACCCCGACCCCGTCGCGGTGCGCCTCGATCTCCGGCCCTGGGGCGCCGGCCGTCTGCTCCTGGTCGAGCCCGGTGCGGCAGGCCTGGCGCCGCGGTCCGATCTGTTTCCATCTGCCAACCCGTTGCCTTGACAGAGGTTCGGTGCCCCGGTAACCTTCGCCGCGACCTCACATGCCCGCGAGCGAGCGACCCCTCATGGCGAACATTCCGGCCGATCTCCGCTACACCACAGAGCATGAATACGTGAGGCAGGCCGGCGCCGACGCCGTCGTGCAGATCGGGATCACCGACTACGCGCAGGGCGAGCTCGGCGACGTGGTGTTCGTGGACCTGCCCAAGGTCGGTGCCGTCGTTGGGCGCGGCGACGTGTTCGGCACGATCGAGGCGGTAAAGGCCGTCTCGGAGCTGTACGCACCCCTCGCGGGGACGGTGACCGACGTGAACAAGGCGCTCGAGGACGACCCGGCGCTCGTGAATCGCGACCCGTATGGCGCGGGCTGGATGATCAAGCTCCGGGCCAAGAATGCCGCGGAGGTCGACCAGCTGCTGAGCAATGAGGCGTACAAGAAGCACATCGGGCAATAGTGTCGTCCGTCATGCTCACGCTTACGTTCCACGGCCACGCCTGCTTCACGCTCGAAGCCGACGGCCGCCGAGTGATCATCGACCCATTTCTCACGGGCAATCCCGCGACCGACATCCCGCTCGCGCGCCTCCCGAAAATCGACGCCGTGCTGCTGTCGCACGGTCACGGAGACCACCTGGGGGACGCGATCCCGATCGCCCGGCGGGACGGCGCGACGATCGTCGCCACGGCGGAGCTGGCCCGGTTTTGCGGGGAGCGCGGGGCCACGGTGCATGCCATGCACATCGGCGGTGCCCGGCAGTTCCCCTTCGGCCGGGTCAAGCTCGTCCCGGCGTTCCACGGGGGCGCGGTGGAGGGAGACACGACGGGCCAGTTCACGACCAACCCCTGCGGGGTGGTCGTAACGATGGGTGGGCACACCGTGTATCACTGTGGTGACACGGGTCTGACCATGGAAATGCAGCTGCTCGCCGGCCGGGTGGACGCGATGCTCGTTCCGATCGGGGACAATTACACGATGGGAATCGAAGACGCGGTGCGCGCGGTCGAGTTCGTGCAGCCCCGCGCGGTGATTCCGATGCACTACAATACATGGGATGTGATCAAGGCCGACCCGGAGCAGTTCAAGCGCCAGGTCGGCGGCCGCGCCCGCGTCGTGGTGCTCGCGCCGGGCGACGCTCACACCCTTTCCTGACGAGGCTAGGCGACTTCGCTTATGGTGACGGTACGCGCTTCTCTCGCTCCTGCCGACCGGTTCGTGAACCGTCACATCGGACCCAGTCCCGACGAGACACGGGGCATGCTCGCCACCCTGGGATACGAGTCGCTCGACGCGTTCATCGACGCCGTGGTGCCGCAGGACATCCGGCTGCGGCGCGCGCTGGCGCTGCCGCCGGGACGAACCGAGCGCGAGGTGCTGCAGGCGCTGCGCGGACTCGCCGCCCAGAACCAGCTGTATCGCTCCTACATCGGGATGGGCTATCACCACTCGTTCACACCACAGGTGATCCAACGCAACATCGTCGAGAACCCGGGCTGGTACACGGCCTACACGCCGTACCAGCCGGAGATCGCGCAAGGCCGGCTCGAGGCGCTGCTCAACTTCCAGACGATGGTCGCCGATCTCACCGCCCTGCCGATCGCCAACGCCTCGCTCCTCGATGAAGCCACCGCCGCCGCCGAAGCGATGAACCTGACCGAAGCGGTCGCGACGGTGCCGGCCGGGACCACTCCGATGTTCATGATCGCCGAGGGATGCCACCCGCAGACGATCGCGGTCGTGCGGACCCGGGCGGAGGCGCGCGGGGTGCAGACCGTCATCGCGGATCCCGCGAGCTTCGAGTTCCGGCCCGGCGTGATCGGCGCCCTGCTGCAGTATCCCACGACGGATGGGAAGATCGAGGACTATCGCGCGTTCTGCGACAAGGCGCATGCCGCGGGGGCGCTCGTGAGTGTCGCGACCGACCTACTCGCCCTCACCCTGCTGACGCCCCCGGGGGAGTGGGGCGCGGACATCGCCGTCGGGAACTCACAACGCTTCGGCGTGCCCATGGGGTACGGCGGCCCGCATGCGGCGTTCTTCGCGACGCGCGAGGCGCACCGACGCCACGTGCCCGGCCGCATCATCGGGGTGTCCCGGGACGCCGCCGGCCGCCCCGCGCTCCGCATGGCGCTGCAGACGCGCGAGCAGCACATCCGGCGCGAGAAGGCCACCAGCAACATCTGCACCGCGCAGGTGCTGCTCGCCGTGATGGCGAGCATGTACGCCGTGTATCACGGGCCGGAAGGGCTGCGCCGCATCGCCGAGCGGGTGCATACGCTCGCCGTCCTGCTCGCGCAGGCCGTGACCCGGCTGGGCTATCGGGTCGTGCACTCGTCGTTCTTCGACACGCTGTGCGTCGAGGTGGAGTCGTGGGTGCTGCCGCGCCTGCTCGACGCGGCGCGGGCGCGCCGCATCAATCTGCGGGTCATCTCTCCCACACGAATCGGCATCTCGCTCGACGAGGCCACGACGCTCGGCGACCTCGCCGACCTCGTCACGGCGTTCTCGCTCAACGAAGTGCTGCCCTTCATGGTCGAAGACCTCGGCGCCAAAGCCGACCCGTCGATCCCCGAGTCGCTGCACCGCACCTCGTCCTACCTGACGCATCCGGTGTTCCACCGCTACCGCTCCGAGACCGAGATGCTGCGCTACATCAAGCGGCTCGAAGCACGTGACCTGTCGCTGACGTCGGCGATGATCCCCCTCGGCTCGTGCACGATGAAGCTCAACGCCACCACCGAGATGGTCCCGCTATCGTGGCGTGAGTTCAACCGGTTGCACCCGTTCGCGCCACGGGAACAGGCCACCGGCTACCGCACGCTGTTCCGCCAGCTCGAGGACATGCTGGCCGAGATCACCGGCTTCCCGAAGGTCTCGTTGCAGCCGAACTCGGGCGCGCAGGGTGAGTTCACGGGACTGCTCGTGATCCGGGCCTATCACCGCTCCCGCGGTGAAGGGCACCGCACCACCTGCCTGATCCCGACGTCGGCGCATGGGACCAACCCCGCGAGCGCCGTGATGGCCGGTTTGAACGTCGTGCCCGTGCAGTCGGATGCCCGCGGCAACATCGATCTGGCGGACCTGCGTGCCAAGGCGGCCGAGCACAAGGACACGCTCGCGGCGCTCATGATCACGTACCCGTCGACCCACGGCGTCTTCGAGGCATCCATCCGGCAGGTGTGCGAGATCATCCACGCACACGGCGGGCAGGTGTACATGGACGGCGCGAACATGAACGCGCAGGTGGGCCTGGTCCGCCCCGCCGACGTCGGCGCCGACGTGTGCCACTTGAACCTGCACAAGACCTTTTGCATTCCCCACGGCGGTGGAGGGCCCGGAATGGGCCCGATCTGCGTGGCGGCGCACCTCGGCCCATTCCTGCCGGACCACCCGGTGGTGCCGCTGCGCCAGCAGCAGCCGTGCGGGACCGTGTCGGCGGCGCCGTGGGGCAGCGCGTGGATCCTGCCGATCTCCTGGGCCTACGTCGCGCTGATGGGGCGCGAGGGGCTCGTGGAGGCGACCAAGATGGCGATCCTCAACGCCAACTACATGGCGCGCCGGCTCGCGGCGCACTACCCGCTTCTCTATGCCGGGCAAAACGGCCTGGTCGCACACGAGTGCATCATCGATTGTCGGCCCTTCAAGGCCTCGGCCGGCATCGAGGTGGAGGACATCGCAAAGCGCATCATCGACTACGGCTTCCATCCGCCGACGGTCTCGTTCCCAGTCGCGGGCACCCTGATGATCGAGCCCACTGAGAGCGAGTCGAAGGAAGAGCTGGACCGCTTCTGCGACGCACTGATCTCGATCCGCCAGGAGATCCGCGAGGTGGAGGACGGGACGCAGCCCCGCAACAAGAACCTGCTCACGAATGCGCCGCACACACTGGAAGATGTCATCGCCGACGCGTGGGACCGTCCGTATACGCGCGAGCGCGCCGCCTTCCCCGCCGTCTGGACGCGGTCGCACAAGGTGTGGCCGTCGGTGAGCCGCGTGGACGGCGCCTACGGCGACCGGAACCTGGTGTGCGTCTGCCCGCCGATGGAGGCGTACGCGCTTGCTGCTGACTGAGCTCCTGCTCGATCCGGCCGGCCGGAGCGGGGCCGCCAACATGACGATCGACGCGGCTCTCCTCGCCGAGGCCGCCCGCACGGGGCGAGCCTTCCTGCGGCTGTACCACTTTGACCCGCCGTGCCTCTCGTTGGGCCGGAACGAGGCGGCGGCGCACTACGACCGGGCGGCCATTGCGCGGCGCGGGCTCGACGTCGTGCGACGCCCCACCGGTGGCCGGGCCGTGTGGCACGAGTATGAGCTGACCTACGCGGTGGCCGCCCCGATCGCGACGTTCGGGGGCCTGCGCGCGGCGTACCACGCGATCCACACACGCCTCGCGGCGGCGATACACACGCTCGGTGTCACGGCCACGCTCGCACCAAACGCTCCGACCGCCCGTCCGCCCGTCCGCCTGAGCTCCTGCTTCGCGGCCCCGGTCGGCGGCGAAGTGCTCGTCGGGGGGCGCAAGGTCGTCGGCTCGGCGCAGGTGCGGGAGGGCCGCGCGTTCCTGCAGCACGGCTCGATCCTGCTGGCAGGGTCGCAGGAGGTGGTGCGATTGGTGAGCCGGGAGCCGGGAACCGGGAGCGGGGAGACGACGCTCGCCGCTGCGCTGGGCCGCCCCGTCTCGTTCGACGAGGTCGCGGACGCGGTCATCGAGGCGTTCGCAGACGTAGGGGCGCAGCATGCTGCGCCCCTACCGTCCGACAGTCCAACCGTCCGACCGTCCGTATTTCAGGATCCCGCCTGGACCTGGCGCCGCTAGGCGTCGCGTGAAATCTTAGGCGCCATGCCAACCGCCCACCCACGCACCGGCCTGACCCTGGCCGCCCTCACCGGCCTCCTCCTGGTCGCCGGGTGTGAGCGCCCGGTCGGCTGCACCGGAGAGTATTGCGGCACCATCGTCGTCACCTCCGGAGGGGAGCCGGATATCCTGCTTCCGCCCGTGAGCGAGTTCGCGATCACGCGGGATGTGACGGATCAGCTGTTTCTCAAGCTCGCGGACCTCGGGCTTTCGGGGAACACCATCGGCGACGAGGACTTCCAACCACAGCTGGCCGAGCGGTGGGAGTGGGACGCCCCGACGACGCTGGTGTTTCACCTCGACCCGCGCGCACGGTGGCAGGACGGCCAGCCGGTGACGGCCGCGGACGTGGCATTCACGTACGACGCGTACACCGATACGCTCGTCAACTCCTCGTTCCGCTCCTCGCTGCGCCACATCGCCGCGGTCACCACGCGCGATTCGCTCACGGTCGTGTTCCGGTTCCGGCAGCGCTATCCCGAGATGTTCTACGATGCCGTGTATCACATGCGAATTCTGCCGGCGCACCTGTTACGCGAGGTGCCGCGCGATCAGTGGCGCAGCACGGCGTTCGGGCGGGCGCCCGTGGGCGACGGGCCGTACCGCTTCGTCGCGTGGAAAGCCGGCGAGAGCATCGAGCTCGCGGCGGACTCGACCTTGTTCCTCGGCCGCCCCCACCTCCGGCGCGTCATCTGGCGCTTCACCCCCGACCAGCAGGTGGCCGTCACCCAGCTGATCGCAGGCGACGCGGACGCGGTGGAAGTGCTGGTCTCGCCCGACAACGTGCAGCGCGCCCGCGCGGACAGCGCGCTCACGACCTACCCCTACAAGGGGTCGGCGTACGGCTACGTAGGATTCAACCTGGTCACGCCGGGCGACACCACGAAGCCTCACCCGCTGTTCGGCGACCGCGACCTGCGGCGGGCGCTCCTCATGGCCACGGATCGCGAGCGGCTGCTGCGCAACGTGTTCGGCGAGTTCGCCAAGGTCCCGCCCGGCCCGCTGTCGCAGCTGTGGTGGATTTGGGATCCGGAGATCCGCGAGCTGCCCTACGACAGCGGCCAGGCGGCGCGGCTCCTGACCCGCACCGGCTGGATCGACTCGGACGGCGACGGCATCCGGGACAAGGACGGCAAGCCGCTCGCCTTCCGGTTGCTCCTCCCGACGACCAGCGCCATCCGCCGCCAGTACGCCCGGCTCTTGCAGGAGCAGTTCCGGGTCGCCGGGGTGGACGTTCAGCTCGACGAGGTCGACTTCGGCCTGTACAACGAGCGCGCTCGCGCGGGCCGGTTCGACGCCCTCCTGAACACGTGGAACACCGACCCGACGCCCTCGTCGGGTTTTCCCCAGACCTGGACGCCGGCGGGGTTCGGGCGCTCCAACTACACACGGTACGACAACCCGGACGTGGACCGGCTGGTGGACCAGGCGGTGGCGTCGGCCGCGAACCGCGACCAGGCACGGCGCGCCTGGCGGGCGGCCGTCGAGACCATCAACCGGGACGCGCCCGGCATTTTCCTGTTCGCTACCTCCAACGTCGCCGCCGTGCACAAGCGGATCGTGGACGTGACCATCCGGCCCGACTCCTGGCTCGCCCTGCTGCGCACGTGGCGCATTCCCGCTGACCGACTGACGGATCGAGACCGCGTGGAGCGCTAGGTGGCGGCGTGGCTGGTGCGGCGGCTGGTCGCGTCGATCGCCATCGTGTTCGCGGTCGTCACCATCACGTTCTTCGTCGTTCACCTCGCCCACGGTACCCCGTGCGGGTCGCAAGATCGGCCGCTCCCGCCCGAAGTCTGCCGCGAGGTGTGTCGGCGGTTCGGCTGCGATCAGCCGCTGTGGGTGCAATATGGGAAGTACCTGGCCCGTTTGGCCCACGGAGATCTCAGCGAATCCATCGGGCTGCACCGGCCCGTGGCCGACGCGCTCGCCGACGCGATTCCCAACACCTTCATCCTCGCCCTCGCCGCCCTGCTGATCGACTTCGCGCTCGGTCTGGCGCTCGGGATCTATCAGGCCGTGCAGGCGGGCCGGTTCGGCGACGTCGCAGTCGGGAACGTTGCGCTGCTCATCAACTCCATGCCGGTGTTCTGGTTGGGGCTGGTACTGCTGCTCGTGTTCGCGCAATGGCTCCACTGGTTCCCCGCAGGCGGCATCACAGATCCCGTCCTGTGTCCCCGGATCGAATCACCGTACTGCGTGCTCGATTTCCTCTGGCACCTCACACTCCCCGCACTCACGCTCGGTCTCGTGGGCGCGGCGAGCACGGCGCGCTACCAGCGCGCGGCGATGCTCGAGGTCGTCCGCCAGGACTACGTGCGGACCGCCCGCGCCAAGGGCCTGCGGGAACGGCGGGTGCTGCTGGTGCATGCACTGCGCAACGCCTTGCTTCCGATCGTCACGCTGTTTGGCCTGGCCTTCCCCTTCCTCTTTACCGGGGCGGTCCTGATCGAGACCGTGTTCGCCTGGCCCGGGATGGGCCGGCTCGCGGTGAACGCGATCTTCCAGCGCGACTACCCCGTGGTGACCGGCGCGGCGCTGCTTACGAGCGCGATGGTGGTCCTGGGCAACCTGATCGCCGATGCGTTGTATGCCGTGGCGGACCCACGGATCCGGGTGCGGGGGGAAGCTGCAGCGGGAGGGGGCGGCTCCTGAACCTCTGGAACTGGCTCGCGTTGAGCGGGGCCGCGGTCCTGGCAATCACGGTGGTTGCAGCGCTGCGACGACGCGTGCGGAAGACGGCGTCGGGCCGGCGGTTCTTCCGCCACCCGACGGCGGCGCCCGGGTTGTTCCTGCTCGCGTTCTTCGTGACCGTCGCCATCGCCGCACCCGTCGTGGCGCCGTACGCCCCTTACTACCAGATCGATATCGCGCACCCCAATCGGGCGCCGTCCGCGCAGTTCCTGCTCGGCACCGACCCGTTCAGCCGGGACGTGTGGAGCCGGCTCGTGTACGGGGCGCGCGTCTCGCTCGGCATCGGAGCCGTGGCGATGCTCGTCGCCGCGACGGTCGGCACGGCGGTGGGCGCGGTCGCGGGCTATTTTCGAAGTTGGGTGGACACCACGCTCATGCGGCTCGTCGACGTGGGCCTCGCGATGCCCCGCATTTTTGTCTTGTTGATGGCCGCGGCGCTGTGGGAGCACATCGCCTTGTGGGTGCTCGTGCTGCTGATCGGACTCACCGGGTGGTTCGGGACCAGCCGGCTCGTGCGCGCGGAAGTGCTCAGTCTGCGCGAGCGCGAGTTCGTCGCCGCGGCGCGGGCGCTGGGCGCCGGCGCGGGACGCGTTATTTTTCGCCACGTTCTTCCCAATGCGGCGGCCCCGATCATCGTCTCCGGGGCTCTCGGCATCGGCCACATGATGCTGCTCGAAGCGGGGCTCTCGTTCCTCGGACTGGGCGTTCCCTCCCCGACGCCCAGCTGGGGCAATATGATTGCCGACGGTTGGCACAAGATGGCCGTCGCGTGGTGGTCGTCGACCTTTCCCGGGCTGGCGATCTCGCTCGTCGTGATGGCGCTGAACGCGGTGGGCGACGCGCTGCGCGACGCGCTCGACCCCCGCAAGGAGGCGGCGTGACGGAGCCTCTGCTCCGCGTGCGGGATCTCAAGACCTACTTCGTCACCGAGCACGGCAGCGGCACCGCGCGAGCCGTGGACGGCGTCTCGTTCGAGGTGCTGCCGGGTGAGACGCTCGGCATCGTGGGCGAGTCGGGCTGCGGCAAGACCGTCACGTCGCTCTCTATTCTCCGTCTCATCCCCGAGCCCCCCGGCCATATCCGTCCCGGGAGCTTCATCGAGTTCGAAGGGCGCAACCTGTTGACCCTGGAGCCCCGCGAGCTGCGGGCGATCCGTGGCAACCAGATCGCGATGATTTTCCAGGAGCCGATGACGTCGCTCAACCCGGTGTTCACCGTGGGCGATCAGATCGCCGAGGCGGCCATCGTGCACCAGCGGCTGTCGCGCCGGGCCGCACGGACTCGCGCGATCGAGATGCTCAAGCTCGTGGGAATCCCCGACCCCGAGGAGCGGGTGGATCACTACCCCCATCAGATGAGCGGGGGCATGCGCCAGCGCGTGATGATCGCGATGGCGCTCGTGTGCCACCCCAAGCTGCTCATTGCCGACGAGCCCACCACGGCCCTCGACGTGACGATCCAGGCGCAGATCCTCGAGCTGCTCGACCGGCTGCAGGCCGAGCTTGGCATGGCGGTCATGCTCATCACGCACGACCTCGGGGTCGTGGCGGGCAGCGCCGACCGCGTCGTGGTGATGTACGCGGGTCAGGTCGTCGAGCAGGCGCCGACCGCGGCGCTGTTCGCGCGCCCACTGCACCCGTACACGGAGGGGCTGCTTGCCTCGGTGCCGCGGCTCGACGCCCCACCGGCCCGGGAGCACGGCCGGCTGCACGGCATCCCGGGCCAGGTGCCCGCGGCGACCGCGTGGCCCGACGGCTGCCGGTTCCATCCCCGCTGCCCGTACGCGTGGGACCGCTGTCGCGCGGAGGCGCCGCCCCTGCTCGACGCCGGGGGCGGAGGAGAGCCCGGGACCCACACCGTGCGCTGCTGGCTCCTCACCGACCCGCGGCGTCGCACGCCACACCCATGACGCCCGCGCTCGTGGACGTGCGGGGACTCGTCAAGCATTTCCCGGGCGAGCGCGAGTGGCTCGGCCTGGGTCGGCCACGCGCCGTGGTGCGCGCCGTGGACGACGTGTCGTTCGCGATCGCACCCGGCCAGACGCTGGGGCTCGTGGGCGAATCGGGATGCGGCAAGTCCACCGTGGGGCGGACAATCCTGCGCCTGATCGAGCCGGACGCGGGGCGCGTCACGATAGACGGTCAGGACGTGGTCGCCCTCGGGGCCAGCGCGCTGCGTGCGCTGCGGCGCCGCATGCAGATCGTGTTTCAGGACCCCTACGGCTCGCTCAACCCGCGCATGACCGTGCGCCAGATGCTCGCCGAGCCGCTGGCGATCCATCGGCTCGCGCGCGGGGCCGATGCCGGGCGACGCATTGCGGCCCTGCTCGAGGAGGTGGGCCTCGACCCGGGCTTCGCGCAGAGCTATGCGCACGAGCTCTCGGGCGGACAGCGGCAGCGTGTGGGCATCGCCCGCGCCCTGTCGGTCGAGCCGCAATTCCTCGTACTCGACGAGCCGGTGAGCGCGCTCGATGTGTCGGTGCAGGCGCAGGTCCTGAACCTGCTCGCCGACCTGCAGCAACGCAGACGGCTCACCTACCTCTTCATCGCCCACGATCTCGCGGTCGTGAAGCACATCGCGGATCACGTGGCCGTGATGTACCTGGGCAAGATCGTGGAGCGCGCGCCCGCGCCCGCCCTGTACGCCGGCCCCCGCCATCCCTACACCACCTCGCTGCTCTCCGCCGTCCCCGTGCCCGATCCCCGGGCGCAGCGGCAGCGCATCGTGCTGTCGGGCGACGTGCCGTCCCCCGCGCACCCGCCGCCGGGCTGCCCCTTCCATCCGCGCTGCCCGCACCCCAAAAAGGACACGCGCTGCCGCACGGAGCCGCCGGCGCTGCGCGAGGTCGCACCGGGGCAGCTCGCGGCCTGTCACTTCGCCGAGCAGCCGCTGTGAGCCCGCGCCTCGCCGCCATGCTGCGCGACCCCCAGCTGTGGGTGCCCGTCGCCGTTCTCATCGCCGGCCTGCTGGTCCTGTGGTGGATCCGCTAACGCCCGCCCCCGAGCTCGACGCCCGCCGGCTGCGCCACCTGCAGCTCGCCGGCATCGCCAGCGGCTTTACCGCCGGGGCATGGCTGGGCGCAGCCGAAGCGCCCACCAAGATGGTGACCCTCGGCCTTTCACCCGTTGTGATCTCGCTGGCCATGGTGCTGGGAGTGTTCCTGGCGCGGTGGAGCCTGCCCGCCCTGCTCCGCGGTACGGCGGCGATCGGGGCGGACGTGCGGCAGGCGCCTCACCTCATCGTGTGGGCGGTGCTCGCCGGATGTCTTTGGGCCGTCGCCAACACGCTCACCATCTTCGCCATCCGGGACATCGGCTTGAGCATCGCGTTTCCCCTGTGGAACGCGAACAGCCTGCTGGGAATCCTATGGGGTGCGGTGTTCTTCAACGAGCTCCACGGGACCGGCTGGCGGCGCCGCCTCGGCGTGCTCGGTGGCGCCGCGCTGATGTTCGCGGGCGCGACGCTCCTCGCCGTCGCGTCGGCGGCCGGGGCACCCTCGGGACATGCGGCGCGGGGTGTGGCCGCAGCGCTTGCGGCCGGTGCGCTGTGGGGCACGATGTACATCCCTTATCGCAAAGCCTACCTCACCGGCATGAACCCGCTGGCCTTCATCACGTTCTTCACGGTGGGCGAGGTCGTGATGATGGTGGCGCTCGCGCTCGCCGACCGCGGCGGCGTCGCCGCACTCGCCGCGGAACTCGCCGGCGCGCGCGACGTCCTGTTCTGGCTCCTGCTCGGCGGGTTCGTGTGGGTGGTGGGCGATCTGTTCCAGCAGTATGCGGCGAAATATGTCGGCATCAGCCGGGGGATTCCCCTGTCCAACACCAACCAGTTGTGGGGGCTCCTGTGGGGGTTGCTGGTGTTCGGCGAGCTGCGCGGCGGTGCGGCGACCACGTACGGACAGGTGATCGGCGGGTCGCTGCTGATGGCGCTGGGGGCGGTCGCGATCGCGCTGGCCTCCGCCACGGGTGCCGAGCACCGCCATTGGCAGGAGGCGGCGGCGCGTGAAGGCGCGCGCTACGGCATCGACCCGGCGTACGTCCGCGCCGCGCTCGCCGGCGAAAGCTCCAGCGCGTCTCCCAGCCGCCGCACATGGCTCGATTGGACACTGGTCGGAGGCGCTACCACGACCTTCATCGGGTTCGGGATGGTAGCCCGCGTACCCCAGCTGACGCTCGGCTGGGGATGGGTCGCGGGTCTCACGGTGGCGATGCTGGCGCTGCTCGCCGGGACCGGCTGGCTGCTCTGGCGGACGACGCGGTTCAACTGAGCGAGAACGCTACGGTCTTCGCGCCCGGGCTTGGACGATCGCCTGCGCGAGCCGCGCACGGTTCCGCTCGGTCAGCCGCTCAATGCCCGCCCGAAAACGAGCGTCGTCGCGCACCCGGTCGAAGACGCCGCTGCGGAGGAAGCGGATCTGGACCGCCCTGTACGCCGCTCCATACCAGCGGAGGGACGCTTCCACGTCCCCGAGCCACGCGTAATACATCCCCAACCCTTCGGGCGTCGCCCAGGTGGCGCGACCAGCCCGGACCGCGGCGGCGAGCGAATCGACGATGGCCGCTGCCTCGCGATGGCGCCTGAGCGCGTCGAGACACATGGCCTTAAGGTACTGTTGGTCGCCCAGATTGAGCGCCAGGCATTCCGCGGGGCGGCCGAGCAGCAACAGGGCGAGCCCTTCGAAGCGAATCCGCACCGGCAGGGGGGCCGTCTCCAGGACCCCGGCCCGTCGGGCCTCTCGCAGCGCGACGTCGTAGCGGCGAGCCCCAAGCTCCGCTGAGCTGAGCGCGATATGGAATGCTGGCGCCAGGGGGTCGAGCTCTGTAGCCGTCTGAGCTTCCGCGACCGCATCTTCGTAGCGGCCGGCGTCGCCCAGAGCCGCCACATAAAAACTGTGCGCCTGTCCGGAATTCGGCCGGAGAGCGACGGCCCGCGCGAGGTCCCGGATCGCCGTATCGACCGAAACTCCCGCATTCGTAAGCGCCCAGCCTCGAGCGGCGAACCCCTCGGCGAGACTTGAGTCTAACGCGATCGCACGGTCAGCAAGTACGATGGCCCGCGCGAGCGCGGTGACAGGCTCCGGGCCACCGGAGTACTGGTACAGGACGAAGAGACTCAAGGCGCTGGAGAGGCCTGCGTAGGCGGGCGCGTAGAGGGAGTCGACGGCCAGCGCTTCCTGGAACGCCTGCATCGCGCGCAACAGGCCATCGCGCGTGCGCTGCTGGCGCCAATAGGTACCCCGGAGATAGGCATCGTACGCGGCGGGCTGTTCGGTCCGCGATCCAGGACTCAGCGGACGCAGACCCTGGACGCTCGCCAGCAGAGCCCGGCTGACGTCTCCGGCGATCTCTTCCTGCACCCGAAAGACATCCTTGAGATCGCGTTCGTACGTTCTCGCCCACAAATGCGCGTCCGTCTTGGCAGCGATGAGCTGCGCGTTGACCCGAACCCGACCTCCGGCACGGCGGGCGGACCCCTCGAGCACGTGGTCCACCCCCAGCGTGTCGGCGATCCGCGACAATGTCAGATGGCTGCCCTTGAGCGCCACGACCGAGGTGCGGGAGATGACCTTGAGCTCGCGGATCTGGGCGAGCTGCGTGATGATCTCGTCGGTCATGCCGTCGCTGAAGTACTCGTCCTCTCGTCCCCCGCCGATGCTCTCAAACGGCAGCACGGCCACCGAGGCGGCATAGGCAGGCGCGCCTACGGCCGCTTGCGGCGTGTGGCGCCACGGCCTGCGGAGGACGAGACCGGCGCCGAGCGCCGCCAAGGCGAGGCCAACGCCCAACGCGGCGCGCAGCCGTCGGGACCCTCCGCCCGCGGGCGGCACCATGGACCGGCCCGAGCCGCCCAACGCCTCTGCGAACTGGAGCGCCGTGGTATAGCGGTCCGCCGGTGACTTCGCGAGCGCGCGATCCAGCGCCTGCTCGACGGCTCCCGACACCGTGCCCCGGGCCGTGCGAAGTGGTGGGACGGGATCCAGCGCGTGACGCGCGAGGATCGCCTGCGCCGTCCCGCCGAAGAAGGGCGGATGCCCCGCGAGCATTTCGTAGAGAACGCACCCCAGGCTGTACAGGTCGCTCCGGCCGTCGATCGCCCCACCTCCCGCTGCCTGCTCGGGGCTCATGTAGAGCGGCGTCCCGATTGCGAATCCCGTCTGCGTCAGTTTGTCGCCGCTCGCCGCCGTGATCGCCCGCGCAATGCCGAAGTCCGCGACGACCGCTTCGCCGCTCTCGAGCAGGATGTTCTCTGGTTTGATATCGCGGTGCACGACGTCGTGGCTGTGGGCGTAGGCCAGTGCGCCCGCGACCTGGCGCGTGATCGCCAGCGCGTCGTCCAGCGGCAGTTGTGTTTCCCGGTCGAGGCGCTGGCGCAGCGATTCTCCTTCGACATACGGCATGACGTAATACAGCAGGTCGCCCGCGGCGCCGGAGTCGTACAGGGGTAGGATGTGTGGGTGGTGGAGCTTTGCCGCGATCTGGATCTCGCGCAGGAACCGTTCCGCGCCCAGAGCCGCGGCGATCTCGTGGCGCAACACCTTGATGGCGACGGCGCGGTCGTGTCGTGGGTCGCGGGCCAGGAATACCACCGCCATCCCGCCGCGGCCGAGCTCCCGCTCGAGCGCGTAACGGTCCGCCAGGGCGATCCGGAGGCGCTCCTCAAGCTCGGGCATATGCGGCTAAGATAGGACCTTCAGCGTACCCCGCCCATCAGTCGCTGGACCGGCTTGATGAGCACGAACATGACTGCCGCAGCGCCGAGCGTGACCGCGGCCGTGGCGCCGAACAGCGTCGGGAGAGGCGTCGTACTGATGAACCCCGCCGACCAACCGGCCAGCTTGTTGCCAACCGCGTTCGAGAGGAAGAAGACCCCCATCATGACCCCGACCACCTGTCTGGGCGCGAGCTTCGTCACCGCCGACAGCCCGACCGGGCTCAGGCACAGCTCTCCGAGCTCTTCGATGAAATAGACGCCGACGAGCCAGAGCGGACTGATCTTCACCCCACCCTGCGCGATGGCTCCCGCCGGCATCAGAAGCACGAATGCCAGACCTACGAACAGCAACGCGAGTGCGAATTTCGCCGGTGAGGACGGCTGCCGCGGCCCGAGCTTCACCCACAGCCACGCGAAAATCGGCGACAACACGATCACGAACGCGGCCTGGATGGACACGAACCATGACGCGTAGAGCCTGATTCCGAGCATCTCGAGGTGAACGTAGCGGTCGGCAAACAGCGCGAGCGTGGATCCCGCCTGCTCATACGCGCCCCAAAAGAAGGAGGCGAACAGGAACAACACCGCGACCGCCGCCATACGTTGCCAATCCTCCGCGGTGAATGGCTCGCTCGAGCTCGCCGTCGTGCCGGCGGCGGGTTCGGGTCGTGAGGCGAGGCGATCGATCGCCGGCTGGAGGCGCCGGCGACCGAGCACATACTGCACCAACCCGAAGAGCATCCCCACGCCGGCGCAGGCGAACCCGAGATGCCAATCGAATCCCTCCGCGAGCTTCCCGGCGATGAGCGGTCCGAGGAACGCGCCCAGGTTGATCCCCATGTAGAAGATCGAGAAGCCCGCGTCGCGCCGACCATCCCCCGACTCGTACAGCGCCCCGACCATGGCGCTGACGTTGGGCTTGAGCAATCCCGTCCCGATCACGATGAGCGTCAGGCCGACGTAGAAGAACGGCAGCGCGTGAAAGGCGAGCGTGAAGTGTCCGAGGGCGATGATGATCCCGCCGATGAGCACACTGCGATACTGGCCGAGCCAGCGATCTGCGATGAGGCCCCCGAGGATCGGCGTGACCCACACGCTGCCGACGTAGTTGCCATAGACGGCGCCGGCGTGCGAATCGGTGAAGCTGAGCGCCTTCGTCATGTACAGGATCAGGAACCCGCGCATCCCGTAGTAGCTGAACCGCTCCCACATTTCGGTGAAGAAAAGCGTGGAGAGACCGCGGGGGTGGCCGAACCACGAGGAGCCGGGCGGGGGCGTCGTCACTCGAAGAGTTCGTTCTGCTCGACGGGTTCGCGAGCCTGAGGCGCGCGCAGGATCTCGCCCAGCCGCTGCTCCCATTGCTCGACGTCGAGATGGTGCTCGTTCTGAAGCGTCCGGCGCAGCGCCGGCGAAACCTCATGGAACGTGGCGAGTAGATCCGTCACGGCCTCCCGCAGCGCCTGAACCTGGAAGCCATCTCCGGTGGCGCCCATGTCGTCCAGGATGCTCTGCTCGGTGCGCGAGGCAATGATCGGCTCCGCGCGCCCCTGCACGAAGACGTTGGTTCGCCGCTTGGGACCGCGCTCCTCCTCGATCGGCATCAAGCCGATGATGGCGTCGGAGCGCCAGTACTTGCCGTAGCCGAGAAAGACCATGCGGTCGCGCTTGATGTCCATACTGCCTCCGGAGCGCCGCCCGTCCGCGGTGCGTGGCCCGGGCCCGAAGGCGTCACGGAACCAGGACAGCATGCCGCGGATCAGGCTCATGGTTAGTCCTTTTTCATTTTCTTCTTGAGCTCTTGGAGCTGCCGGTCGGCTGCCGCCTCGCGGGCGGCGCGGTCGAGCTGCGACTTGAGCAGCTCGTCCCCCGGGTCCACGCCGGGACGCGGTCCGCCGGCCGCCTGGAGGTCACGCCACGCGCGTTCGGCCGAGCGCTCCGCCTCGGTGAGCGGTCGATCGCGCTCGGCGCGGACCAGCTGCCCCTGCATGTCCCCCAGCTCGCGCTCGTACAGCGCGAGCTCGCCTTGCAGGGCGGCCAGCTTCTTCTCGAGGACCGCCACGCGCTCGCGGTGCTTCGCCGCGAACCGTTGGGCGACATCCACCGTCTCCTGGTCCTGGATCTCGGACGCGAGCCGGCCGCGACGCTCGGCATCGGCCAGCCGCTGGCGCTCCTGGGTGAGGTCACGCTCGGTGCGCGCCACCGCCTCGCGCGTCTCGCCGACGGCCAGCTTCGCCTCCACCACCGCCTCCCGCATCTGCCGCGCCAGGTCGCGCAGGTCTCCCGGCGGTGTCGCCGCGTCCAGGGCCGCGCGCAACCGGTCTCGCAGGCGCTCGAACACCGGAGGCTAGCTTTTCCGGACCGTTTTCGCGAAGAACGCCGAGAACACCTGCTCCACCGCGTGCGACTTGCACTTGGGGCAGGCCGGCCGCTTGCGTCCGTGCTCCGCGATTCCCTGTTGCCGGCTGAAGCGCGTGCGGCACTTCGTGCAGCGATACTCGTAGATCGGCATGGCGGGCTGTACGATATTCCCCGCGGAAACCGGGGTCAAGTTGACGCTGCGACGGCGCGCCGCAATGATTGCACCCATGCGGAGTCGCGTCGCGTGCGCCGCGCCCGTCGCCGCCGTCGTTGCGGGGTTGGTCGCGATGGTGGCGTGCAACGAGGGCCTGCAGCCGACCCCGGCCTGTCCCAGCGGCTTCGTCGGGATCTGCGGCACGGCGACGGTGCGGGGCACCCTCCCTGACAGCACCCAGGGTCTGTTCATCGTCGCGTACACAACCTTCCCCGAGAGCATCAAGGCGCTCCTCACCTTCCAACCGCTGCCGCCGCCGGCGGTGCTGCTTCCCCCCTCTGGCGACAGCACCCTGTTCTATACCGTCCCGTTGCCCAGCGGACCCTACCAGTGGGTGCTCGCCGTGTGGCAGAAGAAGGGGACGCTCAAGCCCGACTTCTCGAACGCCGACTCGCTGTTCCGGGAGGCTGGGTTCTACAGAGATGCCGGGGATACGACCTCGCATGGGTCGGGGATCGTCGTCGTCAACGGCATCGCCACCGACTCGATCGACTTCGTGATCGATTTCGGCAACATGCACCGCATCTGCACTTACTTCCCCCCGTGCCCGTGAGGTCCCTGCTGCCGGGCGTCCTCGCCATGCTGCTGGTCCGCGCGGTGAGTGCGCAGGAAACCGCCGTCGTCTACGGGTCGGTGCGGGACAGTTCGGGCCAGCCGTTACGCGCCACCGTCCGAGTCGTCAACGACGGGGCGAGCGTGGCGGATGCCCAAGGCCGCTACCAACTGCGTGTGCCGGCCGGGCTCGTCATCGTCCGGGTCGGCGTTCTCGGCTTTCAGTCCATCGACGACACCCTGGCCCTAGCCGCAGGGGATTCGCTCGCGCGCGACTACCGGCTCGGTCCGGCCGTCGTGCCACTGCAACCCATCATCGTCACCGCAGCCAAGCGCTGGCAGCTCCTGAGCCAGGTGCTGACAAGCGTCGCGCTCGTCACCGACACCGCCGTCGCCCGGCGGGCGGTCACGACCGTGGACGAAGCAGTGGACAAGGCGCCCGGCGTGCAGTTCTTGAACGGTCAGGTGAACATCCGTGGCTCGTCGGGCTACGTGCAGGGGCTCGGCAGCCGCGTGCTGATGCTGGTCGACGGCGTGCCCGCGAACCAAGGGGATCGAGGTGGGATCAATTGGGACCTGGTCCCGCTCGAGGACGTGGCGCGCGTCGAGGTGGTGAAGGGTGCGGGCTCAGCGCTCTACGGCTCGGCGGCGCTGGGCGGCGTCGTCAACGTGATCACGCGTGACATCCCGATCGGCTTCCACGCCCGGGGCCGCGTCGTGGGCGGATGGTTCGCCGACCCGCCCCACGACATCTGGAAGTTCCGTGACTACCGGGGCGCCCAGGAAGGCCTTGATGTCACGACATCATACGGGACCGATGTGGCACGGGCCAGTTTCACCGCCGGTGGTTGGCACTCGGACGGGTACCGCGAGCAGGACCGACGCAACCACTGGCAGACCGCGGGGAAGGCGCAGTGGGTCCCGAGCCCGGAGACCCAGGTGATGGCCTCCGGCTCGTGGGCGAGCGATCAGTACGAGACGCCGCTCATCTGGTGCATCCAAGGGAGCTGCGACGACCGTGGCCAGGCCTTCCAGCCCTTCATGATCGACGCGTCCGGCCGCGGCGCCTTCACCCGCTCGGACAAGGGGCTCCTCGCCGCAACGGTCGAGCACCGGGCCTCGGAGCGCTTCGCCTGGCAGGCCCGGGGCTCCTGGGGCCGCACGCAGTTCACGGACTTCCAGCGTACGCGCGATGACTGGGGCCTGGCCAATCGGTACGGCGTCGAATTCCGCGGCGAAGTGCACACGCCGGGCGACCGCATCTTGACGGTGGGTGCGGAAGGCAGTTTCTCCGACGTGCGCACCAATATCTTCACCGGCGATCCCAATCCCACGAGCAATGCGGTCCGAACGCATGACCAGCGCGAGTTCGCCGTCTATGCCGAGGGCGAGCGTCAGCGCGGGAGGGTGCGGCTCGTTGCCGGCGCACGGATCGATCACATCGACGTGGACGGCGGCGGGCTCGCCACCGTCCTGAGCCCGCGTCTTGGCGTGGTGTTGCCGACGGCCCGCACCGGCATATGGCGTGCCTCAGCAGGCCGCGGCTTCCGGGCCCCGTCGCTCGCCGAGCGGTTCGTCTCAACCGTGGTACAGGGTATCCCGGTCGTCCCGAACCCCAACCTGGACCCCGAGACGGCATGGTCGTTCGAGCTCGGCAACGCAGCCTCGCTCTCGTCCGCCGTGCGGACCGACGCGGCGCTCTTTTGGACGGAGGCATACGACCTGATCGAGCCCACCCTGGACAGCGGCCGGATCCAATTCAAGAACGTGACGCGGGCCCGGCTCGTGGGACTCGACCTGGCCGTCACCGCCACTCCCCCGGTTGCGGGCCTCACCACGACCTTGTCATACACGTTCCTGCATGCCCGGGAGCTCGCACACGACACCGTCCCGGAGCGCCCGCTCGCCTTCCGGCCGAGGCACCTGCTCACCGTGAGCGCGGATTACCAGCGTGGTGCGATCGGCGTCGGTGGCGACTTCCGCTATACCAGCCGCCTAGACCGAGTGGAGATCTACGAGCCCGATCCGCGCGTGGCGGAGAAGATCCTCGACCTGCGGGCGAGTGCCGTTTGGGGAGCATGGACGCTACGCGCCCAGCTCGCCAACGCGCTCAACTACATCTACAGTCAGGTGCCCCGCACACTCGCGCCGGTGCGGATGCTCACAGCCACCATGACCTGGACGTATTAGATTCGTAGCGTGCTCGACGGCGCGCTCATCCTGACCCTGCTGCTCCAGGCGTTCCAGGCGTCCCCGCTCAACGGCACCTGGGAGCTGACCCGCATCTTCCGCGCGGGACCCGTCCCCTCTACGCGCGCGGTGCCGATCGACTCTACCGTCTACCTGCGCATCACCCTCGAGACACACGTGGGTGACTGGATCTCGGGGCGGCTGTACCGGCGCTATCGGGGCGAGCCCGAGGGGAGTAAGGTCGAAGCCGGCCCGCTCCGCGGGGAAGGACGTTTCATCATCGGGGTCGAGATCGAGAAGCCGGCCTGGGCACGCGCGCGCACCGCGGCATGGCTCGTGGGCGACACGCTGCGCTTCGGCACGTCTCTCGTGCCCGACGCCGACAGCCTGGAGCTGAAGCGCGTCAGGCCCGACGCCCCGTACCCGGCGAGCGTCCTCGAGGTGGTGACTCGTCCATGAGACGGCTCCACGTGACGCCGCTTTACGTGACGCTGTTCCTCTTGACGCCTTGGTTGTCTTGTAGCGGCGACCGATCCCGCTCGCCCACCTGCGGTATGGCGCAGCTCATCGGGCCGTCCCTGATCCAGGACCGGCTGCGGCAGCTGCCCTTCGTCTTGACCGACGCGCCACGCGGGCTGCCGGGCACGCTTCCCGTCCGGGTTATCGGCACGCGCGAACAGAGCACGGTGCTGGCCGGCTACACCAAGGGCGCGTTGACGATGGAGTACCAGGGAGCCGGCTTCCCTGCCGGTTCGGTCAGCGACACCACGACCTACGCCGTCCTCGTCGTGGACGATTCCACGCAGCGGGCGCAGGGTGTGCTGATCTACGAGTCGCACCGCCCGCCTGAAGGATACCCGAGCATCGGTGCCGTCACCGGTCAGGACCGGACGATTCCTCTGTACGGCGTGCGGGTAGACTGGGCGGGCGTCTCGAACCCCAAGTGCCCGTTGCTCGGCGCCCCGGCGGCGCCCCCGAGCTCCGCGCAGTGACCCGCATCGTAGCCGTGAGCGCGACGCGCCGTACCGACGCGGGGCGGGAACGCGTCGCGCTGAATACCGCCTACGTGTACGCCCTGATGCGCGCCGGGCTCGTCCCTCTGCTCGTCCCCCCCATCCTCGACCCCAAGGCGGCCTGCGCCGCGCTCGACGGGGTGCACGGTCTCGTCCTGACGGGAGGCGAAGATGTGGACCCCGGCCGCTATGGGGCGACACCCCACCACAAGCTGGGCGAGACCGATCGAGCGCGCGACGCGGTGGAGCTGGCCCTCATCGCGGGCGCCGAGCGACGCCGCCTCCCGATCCTCGCCATCTGCCGTGGGATCCAGATCCTGAACGTCGCCCTGGGCGGCACGCTGTACCAGGACCTCGCGAGCGAGCGCCCTGGCCCCGTCGACCACGCGGATGCACGCTCGCGCCACGGGCTGCGCGTCGAGTCCGGCACCCGGCTGCACCGCACCCTCGAGGCCGTGCACCGGAGCGTGAACAGCCGGCACCACCAGGCGATCCGCGACCTGGCGCCGGCCCTGCGCGCGAACGCTTGGGCGGAGGACGGGGTGATCGAGGGGGCCGAGCAGAAGGATCCGGGGGCACCGTGGACACTGGCGGTCCAGTGGCACCCGGAGGACGATGTGGAGGACGCCCTGTTCCGCGGCTTCGCGGAAGCGATCGCGTGAGCATTGCGTTCCCGTCGGCCGAATGGGTGAGCGCCTACGGCTCGGCGATCAACGCGAGCGACGCGTATCGTGCCGCCTCGCTCGAGTGGACGCACGGTCCCGTCGCCCTCGTGGTGAATCCTCAGCCGGAGATCGGGATCGGCGAGCCGGTTGGCATCTGGCTCGACCTCGATCGCGGGGCCTGCCGCGAAGCGAAGGTGGTGTCGCAGGGCGAGGCGGACCAGGCGTCGTTCGTGATCTCGGCCGACTATCAGCACTGGAAGCGCGTGATCCGGAAAGAGCTCGGCCCCATCGCGGGGATCATGCAGCGCAAGCTCATGCTCAAGGGGTCGCTGCCCATCGTGGTGCGCTTCGTGAAGTCCGCGGAGCAGCTGGTCGAGGCGGCGACGACGGTGCCGACGAGATTTTTGGATGAATGAACGACCCCGTCAGAGGTTCCGCAGTATCTTGTCGGGCGTGGAAACGTTCGGGAAGAACACGCGGTCGCTCAGCCGGTTGAAGGCCACCCGCAGGGTGGGGAACCGCTCGGCGGCGGCGCGGTAGATGGTGGCGACGCCGAGGTGCTCGGCGAGCCGGTGCTCCGCGGCGAGCCGAAAGCCCTGTCGGCCCAGCTCGTCGTAGTACGGCAGGTCGGGCCCGCCCTTACGGGAGCGCCGGGCGGCGATGTAGTCCGGAAACAGGCCGGCGAGCCAGAGGCTGTAGTTGCCCAGATGCGCACGAAGCAGAAAGGCCCGTTCCCCGGCGTCATCGAGCCCCGTGAGGTCCTCCACCATGTCCACCAGGTAGTGGTAGGTCTCGTCGTCGGTGCGGCGGATGCGGACGTGCCGGTCATGATCGCCGAACTCGAGCAGCAGCGCCGCCAGGTAGTCGGCCAGCGCGCGGTCGTCGACGCCGGCAGCGCGCAGCGTGTGGCGCACCGCCACGTAGGTGAAGAGCGCCGGCGACGGCACTATGAGCGTGCGCAGTGCCAGCAAGGCGGCGAGCAGGTCGGGCTCGTCGAGCAGCTCGTCGGGTCCCTCCTCGAGGAGCAGCCGCTCGTACCGCGCCCGGCGCGCGGCGTCACCGCGCGCCAGCGCGATCGCGACGAGCAGGAAGTCCTGTGCGCGCAGGCGACCACGGATGTTGGCCAGAATCATGCCCAAACCTCCCTCTAGCGCTGCTACCCCCCGACCTGCGCCCGAGTTGCTGGCGCGCCTCACAACGCTCGCCCAGGAGCTCGCCGGGGCGTTCCGGCCGGCCACCGTCATCGAGCTGGTGGCACGCGCCCTCGCCGAGCTGCTGAAGCCCGACCGGCTCTCGGTCATACTACTTGACGCCGAGTCGAACCGCCTGGCGGTGACCTACGACACGCACCCCGTTCCGGCGCGCACCGACGACCCCCTGCTCCAGCTCGCGTTGCGGCACGGGCCGCTCGCGTTCCCCAAGGACGTACGCGAAGAGGCCCGCCGGCGCGGCGCCGATCTCCCCGACGACGCGCCCTGCCCCGGCTCCTGGCTCGGCGCGCCGCTCATCGCCGCCGGTCGCACGATGGGCGCGGTGTCCCTCTCGGGCGAGCGGCCCGGCGTGCTGGGTAAGGCCGAGCTGACGCTCGTCTCCGCCGTGCTCGCGCAGGCCGCGATCGCGCTCGAGAACGCGCGCCTGGTGGAGCTCCTCTCCTCCGCCAAGCGCGAGTGGGAGAAGACGGTCGACGCCATCTCCCAGGCGATCTGCATCGTGGACGCACATGGCACCGTGCGCCGCGCCAACCGCGTGTTCGCCGACCTGATCCAGATCGCGGTCACCGCGATCCCCGGCCGGCCCTGGCTCGGCCTCCTGCCTCCCGCGTGGTCGGACCCCGTGGCGCGCGCCCTCGCCGAGCCGTCGGCGAGCACGGCGGAGATCCGCGCCGGCGAGCGCGTGCTGCTCCTCACCGCTATCCCCATGGCCGACCCGGGCTCCGCGGTCCTCGTGTTCGAGGACCAGACCGACCGGCGCCGGCTGCAGGAACAGCTCATACAGTCTGAGAAAATGTCGGCGATCGGTCAACTGATCGCCGGCGTGGCGCACGACCTGAACAACCCCCTCGCCTCCGTCGTGGGCTTCAGCGACTTCCTCGCCGAGGCGGGCGACGTCCCGCCCTCGCTCCAGGAGCCGCTCCAGGTGATCCGTCAGGAGGCCGAGCGCGCCGCCACGATCGTCAAGAACCTGTTGTCGTTCGCCCGCAGCCAGGAGGGAGAGCGCACCCGGCAGCCCATTCGGGCGCTCCTGGACTCGACCCTCGCCCTGCTGCGCAACCAGCTGATGGCGCACAAGGTCGAGGCCACGCTGGAAGTCGAGCCCGGGCTGCCCGACGTGGAAGTGAACGCCAACCAGATCAAGCAAGTGTTCGTGAACGTGATCAACAACGCGTGCCAGGCGATCGCCAGCGATGCGCCTTCCGGCCGGGTCTGGATCACGGCGCGGCGCGTACGCGACGGCATCGCGGTGAGCGTCACGGACTCGGGCCCCGGCATGACTGAGGACCTCGCCGCCCGCGTGTTCGAGCCGTTCTTCACGACCAAGCGGGAAGGCGAAGGCACGGGACTGGGGCTCTCCATCAGCCAGGGGATCATGAAGGAGCACGGGGGGCGCATCACACTCGACACGCGGCCTGGCGGCGGGGCGACCTTCACTCTGGAGCTGCCGATCGGCGCACGCACCGCGCGGGCTGAGGCCGCGCCGGCGCCGCCCGTCGAGTCGAAGCCGCTCAGCATCCTCGTCGTCGACGACGAACCGCACATCCTGCACTACATGCGAGCCACGCTCGAGAGCTGGGGCCACACCGTCGAAGTGGCGAGCGACGGCACCTACGCGCTCGAGCGCGCGCTGGCCGGCCCGTTCGACGTGATCATCTGCGACCTGCGGATGCCGCACCTCTCCGGGCGCGAGATGTACACCAAGCTCGCCCGCCAGGACCCGCGGGTCGCCGAACGGATCATCTTCGCCACCGGGGACACGGTGCGCGGCGACACCCTCCAGTTCCTCGAAGCGCTCGGCCGGCCCTACCTCCACAAGCCGTTCACGCTGGCCGAGCTGCGCGCCGCCCTCGGCCATGCCGCGAAGCAGCCGGCCTGAGGGGCGTGCGCATCCTCCACGTCGACTCCGGCCGGGAATTCCGGGGCGGGCAGAACCAGGTCCGGCTGCTGGCCCGCGAGCTGGCCCGCGAGCCCGGTGTCCAGCAACGGCTCGTCACGCGGCGAGGCAGCGAGCTGGCGCGTCGCGCCACGGCCGAAGGGGTCGCCGTCCGTGAGATCCCCTGGG
>WNFQ01000910.1_pt1 | contig 52856 bp, 59 predicted proteins | sample 5400171 | NCBI WGS metagenome assembly WNFQ01 (sample SAMN13153356, study PRJNA577476) | soil metagenome | isolation source: 20 cm soil under Madrone tree | place: USA:California | collected 2016-06-14
GGACCTCCTGCATGTGAGGCAGGCGCTCTAACCAGCTGAGCTATGCGACCGTGAAGAGCGCCTCGTACCACAGAGGTCGGGCACACGCCACGTCGGGAACGGTGGCGTCAGTCGTCGCGTTCGCCGAGCTTTCGGACGCGCTCCTCGAGCTTGCCCGTCCGCGTGTCGAGCACGACGTAGCACCACCGTCGGTTGCTCGCTTCCGCCACCGATTGGCACGGCACGTCGTCCTTGACGAGCACGTAGCGTCCCGCCTCACGGTGCGACTCTCCCGACGTGACCCAGAGCACGAGCAGGACGAACACGATGCCGCCGACGAGCGCCCAATGCTCGCGGATCCACGCCAGCGTATCGTCCGCGGCCTTCGCGGGATCAGGCAATGATCGGTACCTCCTCGGTGAAGATCAGGGTGGTGCGGTCGAGGTCGATGAAGCGCGCCTCGTCGGCGCGGGCCGCGCCGTACTCCGCCGACGCGACGGCGCGGCGCACGGCTTCCATGTCGTCGAACCAGGCCTCGGCGGCGCCGTCGTATTCGGCGCCGTTGATCGCATGGCATTGCACGTACCGACGCATTCCCGGAATGCGGGCGGCAATGCTGCCGTGCACCTCGCGCCAGTAGCGGTGGAAATCGGCCACCGCCATGCCCGGCTTGCGACGGATGAGATAGATCGCCTTCACCATCGTCAATCGTCACATCCTACCGAAGCGGTCACGACCGCTCAAATGAGTCGCCGCGCAAGGAGTTGCGCCGGGCACCGGTGACGCACCGCACGTACGTACGCGCCGACACGTACGTACGCGCTGAATTGATGGGCAGTCGGTGTCCACTCGTGTGGCAGTCGGTACTCCCGCGACGCACGGTTGGTAAGATTTGCCACGGATTCCGCGCTGCGCCACGCGATCCGTCGCCAACTTCCAGCGGCATGGGATTTGCGATCAGCCGTCGTGGGAGGCACGCACGTGATCAACCGTATCTTCTCAGGAAGCCGCTGCCGGGTGATTCGCCAGGTGCACTACCCCGATGGTGCCGTACACCGGTTCACGCTCGGCACCATCCGCTACGCAATGGAGAATCTCGGCCGCGAGCTCGTGATGGTGGACTGGGACACGGGACGGGCGACGGTCGTGTTTCCGCACGACATCGAGCTCGTCGCGGGCGAAGCGAGCGCGACTGCGTGAGGTCGTTGGAGCGGCGCGCGCTCACGACGCGAGAACGTCGCGCCGCAGCGTGAGCCCACCGTCGACGACGAGGATCTGCCCCGTCACGTAGCCGTCCGGCTCGAGAAAAAACCGAATCGCGCGCGCCACGTCCTCCGCACATCCAAAGCGCGCGATCACCCCGCTGTTCACGAATCGATCGTACTTGCCGCTACGGATGCTCGCTTCCGCCATTCCGGCAGCGGTGACGCCGGGCGCGACGACGTTCACGCGCACGTCGGCGCGACCGCCCCACTCCTTCGCCATGATGTGCGCCGCGTGCACCAGCGCCGCTTTCGGCGCCGCATACGCGAGACTGCCCTCGAACGGCGCGACGCCTTGCATCGTCGACAAGAGCACGATCGCGCCGTCGCCGTCGCCGAGCGCGGCGCGGAAATCGCGCGCGAGGAGCACAGGACCGAGATAGTTGTCCTGCAGCGAGCGCTGCATCTCGTCCGCGGTCGACACTCCGGCCTTCGGACGCGCGGGATCGCCGGCGAGCACGACGAGACCGTACGGCTGCCCGAGCGCGACCGCGGCGGCGACGAGCGCGTCGCGCGTCGCCGCCTCGTACACGTCGCCGCCGATCACGCTCACCGCCGCCGGGCCGCTCGAGCGCAGCGTCGCGGCCACGCGTTCGGCACGCTCGCGATCGGCGCGGTAGCCGAGCACGAGCGCCGCGCCTTCGTCGTGCAGCGCGCGCGCGAGGACTGCACCGATACCGCCCGTTCCGCCGGCGAGGATGCACACCCGCCCGGCGAGCGTCGCCGCGGTCACGAGCTCGGCTCCGACCTCGTCACCGAGCGCGCGAAGCGAAGGAGCCGTGCCGCGGCGGAGTCGCGCGGCGCTACGGCGGAGTCGCGCGGCGCTACGGCAGAGTCGCGCGGCGTTAGTGTCGAACGCGTCGACCGTTCCGGCGTTCCCGGCAACGCCGCGTACACGAGGCTGCTCTCGCGACGATAGAAACCTTCGGTGTGAAACGAGCGATCGAGCTTCAGGTGCTCGTAGTCGAGATGGTGACAGAGCTCGTGCAGGAGGGTGCGGAGAAACGTCTTGAAGGCGACCACCTGAAGGCGGCGCGCCGTTCGCATCCAGACTTGCACGCGGTCGCGCGTCGTTTTGCCGTTGGCCGGCGTGTAGAGGCCGTGCAGCTCTCCGTAATGATTCGTCGGACGCTTGCCGCACACCTCGACGCGTAACGGCGGCACGCGCAGCAGCTGACAGAACACGTCCAGCAGCTGCTGACTGGCGACCTCGACGCGCCGGCGGTCCTCGGTCGCGAGCGCGTCGGCGAGCGCCCCAACCCGCACGCGGACGAGCGGACTCGGCGGAACGCGAATCGCGGTGACCGCGTTGCTGCGCGCGTAGGCGCGCTCGTCGGACCGACTGAACCTGCGGCGACCGTACGGCATCAGCTGGCGGACCCCTCCGACACGCGTCGCGTGTCACGTCCCCGTCGGACGCGTCGGCACACTAGGAAGGTTCGGGTCGCGATGCAACGACCGCGGCGACTCTCATTGCCTGCCTAGTTCTCCTTTGGTAAGCACTGGCGGCCAAACGTACAGGAGGGCCTGATGAGCCGAATCGTTCCATCCGTGTTCACCGTTCTCGCACTGATGGTGCTGGTAGCATCGTGTACGCGTGAGGAGCAGAAGGGGGCGGCGGCTCCGACGGCGACGCCGGCGAAAGTGGCCGCGCCTGCTGCAGCGCCGCAGCCGCAGGCCTCGGGCGAGGAGGTCGACGAGCTCTACGTCGATCTCGACGCCGATCCGGACGAGGGCGCGCCGCCGCTGACGGTGAAGTTCACGAGCACCGTCGAGGACGCGACGGCGCCGATTACATACAAATGGGACTTCGGTGACGGCTCCGCGCCTGCAACCGAGGCCAATCCAACGCACGTCTATCAAAAGTCCGGCGAGTACACCGCGACGCTGACCGTCAAGGATTCGAAGAACATCAGCGGCTCCGAGGAGGTCGACATCCTCGTCGAGACGGAGTGATTCGCGAGCAAACAGGGTCGAGTTGACAAGTATTGACGCGCCGTGTTAAATGATGCTCACTCTCACAGCGGAAAGGGGTGAGTCCACATGGCCGATACGAAATCCGATGGCCTCCGCGCGCGCTTGCAGCAGGTGCAGAGCACGATTCAGCGCGCGCAGAAGGAGGGTGAGCGCCTCGTCGGGAGGTTTCGCAAGGATGCCCGAGAGCTCCTCGGAAAAGATCGCGAAAAAGCGGTACGCGACCTTTTCGCCCAGGCACAGAAGCTCCGTGCCGACATTCAGCGGCGGGCCGAGCGCGCAGTGAAGGACATCGAGGAGCGCGGACAAAAGATCGTCAGCGCGCTCGAGAAGCAGGCGGAGCGCGGTCTCGAGCCGCTGGTGCGCAGCCTGAATCTTCCCACGCGTGACGAGATCGACAAGCTCAAGAAGCGCATTGCACACGTGGAGAAGCGTCTCGAAGAGATCGCGGGCAGCAAAGCTGCCTGATACGCGCGCGACGCGGCGGCCGTCACGTCGGCGCAAGCACAACGTCTCGACCTTGCTCACCGGCAGGGGGAGGAACTTCGTTCGGAGAGATCGGCCGCTGACGAGCGGCTGCCGGTGAGCAAGACTCTACCGCGGCGACCGTCGCGAGCGCCGGGGCCGCGGACCGAAGCCGCCTCCCCCCGGCGTCTCGACCCGTAGCACGTCGCCGCATCGCACCCGTAGGTTGACCTTCCCCGGGAGCACGCGCCAGCGTCCGCGGTGCGCGAGCAGATTCCGTCCCGGGCTCCCCGTCGCGCCGCCGGCAAGACCCCACGGACCTCGCCTCCGGCGCTCGGTCAGCAGCGTCAGATCCGCATCGGTGAGAAAGCGCAGCTCGCGCACGATGCCGTCGCCGCCGGGATTGCGGCCGGCGCCACCGCTGCGCCGGCGAATGGCGTACCGCTCGACCCGCAGCGGATAGTACGTCTCCAACGCTTCGATCGGGGTGTTCAGGGTGTTCGTCATGTGCGTCTGCACCGCCGACGCGCCGCGCCCGCTCGGCCCGCCGCCGGCACCGCCCGCGATCGTCTCGTAATACGAGAAGGCGCGACCGCGAACCTGGTCGAAGCCGCCGACGGCGACGTTGTTCATCGATCCGGCGCTCGCGGCGGGAATCCGCCGCGGCGCCGCCTTCGCGAGCGCGCGCAGCAATACGTCGACGATGCGCTGCGAGGTCTCGACGTTGCCGCCGGCGACCGCCGCGGGAAACTCCGCGTTCACCACGGTTCCGCTCGGCGCGACGACGCGAATGCGCTCGAGCAAGCCCTCGTTCGCCGGAATCGGCTCCGCCGCGAGAGCGGTGAAGACGTAGAAGACCGCCGAGAGGCTGATCGCGTAATTGGCATTCAGACTTCCCTGCACCTGCGGCGCGCTGCCGGTGAAGTCGACGAGCGCCCGGCCGTCGCGGATCGTGATCGCGACGCGAATCGCGACGTCGCGGGTGTCGAGACCGTCGTCGTCGAGCACGTCGACTGCGGTGTAGCGGCCCGGGGGCAACGCGCGCAGCGTCGTCGCGATCAAACGCGCCGTGTACCGTTGCAGCGCTGCCATCCCGCGCTGGAGGTGCGCCGGGCCGATCGCGGCGGCGAGCTCGCGGACGCGGCGGCCGCCGGTCGCGAGCGCGGCGCGTTGCGCGTCGAGATCGCCGCGACGCTCCTCCGGAACGCGCGTGTTGGCGAGAAAGAGCGCCAGCACGTCGCGATCGACCACGCCACGTCGGACGAGCCGCACCGGCGGCATGCGAAATCCCTCTTGATGGATCTCGCGCGCGAGCGGCATCGATCCCGGGCTCATGCCGCCGATGTCGGCGTGATGCGCCCGGTCGGCCACGAATCCGAGCAGCCGCCCGCGCGCATCGTGCGCCGGCGCGACGAGCGTCACGTCCGGGAGGTGCGTGCCGCCCGCGTACGGATCGTTCAGCGCAACGACGTCGCCCGCCGCCAAACGGAAGGCGCTGAGCGCCGCTCGCACCGAGAGCGGCGTCGAGCCGAGATGCACCGGCACGTGCGCCGCGTGCGCCACCATCCGCCCACGCGGATCGAAGATCGCGCACGAGAAGTCGTGCCGCTCCTTGATGTTCGGCGAGAAGGCGCTGCGGCCGAGGACGACGCCCATCTCGTCGGCGATCGCGGCGAGCCGGTGGTGGAGCACGGCGAGCGCGATCGCATCCAGCCCCCGCGCGCTCATCGCGTGAGCCTCAGGTTCGACTCGGCGTCGACGACTACGCGCCACCCGGGCGCGACGAGAATGGTCGAGCTGTATTCCAGGAGGAGCGCCGGACCACGCAGCACCGTGCCCGGCGGCAGAAGATCACGGGCGTAGCGCGCGACCCGTACGCGACGCCCATGCCACACGACGTCCTCGAGCGCGTACGGTGGCGGCGCGGCGCGGCGTCGCGCCGGGCGGCGCGGGCGCGACACGGCGTCGCGCTCGCTGACGGTGACGCGCAGGCCGAGGACCTCCACCGGCCGCGTCGGCGACGCATGGCCGTACAGCCGCGCGTGCGCCGTATCGAAGCGCCGCCGGTAGTCGGGCGCGAGCGGGATCTCGATCTCGTGCGACTGACCCACGTACCGAATGCGCGCGAAGCCAGACGCGAGAAGATGACCATCGCCGACGCCGTCGGCGCGGAGCTCGGCGCGGACGCCGGCAGCGAGCGTCTCGAGCCGCCGCGCGAGCACCGCCGGCTCGGGGTCGATCGCGCGCACCGTGACGATCCGGTCGCGCGCGACCGGCGCGGTCGCCATGCCGAACGCGGAGAGCAGACCGGGATGGCGCGGCACGAGCACCTCGCGCATCCCGAGCTCCGCGGCGAGCTCGCACGCGTGCACCCCGGCGGCGCCGCCGAACGCGAGCAGCGCGAAACGCCGCGGATCATGGCCGCGCTCGACGGAGATGACGCGCAATGCGCGCGCCATCGCGGCGTTCGCGACGCGCACGATCCCCTCAGCGGCGGTGTCGACGTCCACACCGAGCCGCCGCGCGACCTCCGCGACCGCATCGTGCGCGCGGCGGACGTCGAGCCGCATGCGACCGCCGAGAAACGACGCCGGATCGAGGCGCCCGAGCACGAGGTTGGCGTCGGTCACGGTCGCACGGGTGCCGCGGCCGTAGCACGCCGGGCCCGGATCCGCCCCGGCGCTTTCCGGGCCGACGCGGAGCACGCCGCCAGCGTCGACTCGGGCAAGCGAGCCGCCGCCCGCTCCGACGGTGTGAATGTCGACGACCGGCAGGCGCACCGCCATCCCGTCGAGCTCCCACTCGCTACGCCGCGGCACGTCACCGTCGACCAGCGCGACGTCCGTCGACGTGCCGCCCATGTCGAGGGTGAGCACGCGGCGCACGCCGACGCGGCGCGCGATGCCGACGGCCCCTACGACGCCTCCGGCGGGCCCGGAGAGCATCGTGCGCATCGGCTCCGCGGCCGCGCGCCGCGGCGCGACCGCGCCGCCGTTCGATTGCATGACGAGAAGCCGTGTACCGCCGCGCTGTACCGCCGCGAGCCGCGTGAGGTGCCGCGTCATCAGCGGCGCGACGTAGGCGTTGATGACCGTGGTGCTCGTCCGCTCGTACTCGCGCGGCTCACGGACGAGCACGTGCGAGAGCGAGATCGGTACGCCGAGCACGCGCAGCGCCGCTCCGATCGCGCGCTCGTGGCGCGGCGTCGCATACGCGTGGAGCAACGCGACCGCGATCGCCTCCGGCCGCCGCGCGCGCACGCGGCGCACCAGAGCGCGGAGCTCCCGTGTCGTCAACGAAACCGAAATCCGGCCGTCGAACTCGACGCGCTCCCGCACCGGAATCCGATCTGCACGCGCGACGAGCACCGCCGGACGCCGCGGCTCGAGGGTGTAGAGCTCCGGGCGCGCTTGGCGGCCGATCTCGACGACGTCCTCGAACCCCGCCGTCGCGACGAGAGACACGCGCGCACCGCGGCGCTGCAACAGCGCGTTCGTCGCGACTGTGCTGCCGTAGGTGATCCGTCCCGCCGGGCCGTCTGGGAAAAGCGCGGCGAGCCCGGCGAGGACGGCGCGCGCCGGGTCGTCGGGTGTCGACAGCACTTTGTGGACGAAGACGCGCCCGCCGCGCCGTACGATGAAGTCGGTGAAGGTACCGCCGGTGTCTATTCCTGTTTGCCCCCGTGCGCGCGGCGCGCTGCGCGCGCCGTGCTCCGATGGGCGTCGCACCGCGGGGCGCGACCCGCGGTGCTCCAAACCCCGGCCCCGTGCGCGCGGCCGCTCCGCGCCCGTGCTCCGATGCGCGTCGGCAAAAAAAGACCCCGGGAGCTCTCGGCTCTCGGGGTCTTTCGACGACAGGTGATCTCGACGGTGCGTCAGGCTGCGGCGGCTTTCGCGCTGCCGTTCTTCGACTTGCCGGTGCTCGCGGTCTTGATCTCGGCGGATTTCGACTCGGCGGATTTCGACTCGGTGGATTTCGTCTCTCCGGATTTGGCTGCGCCCTCGTCCGCCTTGGCGCTCGACGCTCCCTTGCCCTCGCTGCCGGAGGCGCCCTTGCGGGCGTAATCGGTGACGTACCAGCCGCTGCCCTTCAGCTGGAACGACGTCGACGAGATCAGCTTCGTCACCTTCCGGCGACAGGTCGGGCACGTGGTGAGCGGCTTGTCGCTCATCTTCTGCATGATCTCGAAGTCGCCGCACTTTCTACAGTGGTACTCGTAAATAGGCATAATTTCTCCGGATTCGTTCCGGTCAGAACTAGCCACGCCTCGGCGTTTTGTCAACGCGCGAAACGACGTCGCCGAGCCTCGTGTCGATCTCCGCCGGCGACGCCCCCTCGACCGCGACGATCTTGTCGCGCCCGCGCTCGCCCCGTAGCAGCGCGAAGGCGCGTTTCGGCAAGCCCAGGCGATCCGCCAAAAGCGCCACCAGCGCGCGGTTTGCGGCGCCGTCGATCGGCGGGGCGGTCACGTGTGCGCGCCAGCGACCCGCCTGATCCCGCGTCAGCGCAGCGCGCGCAGCGCGCGGCACGACGCGCACGTGCAGGACGGCGCGCTTCACGTCGCCGGCCGTCATCGCAGTCGCAAGGCGAGGTCGACGAGGCTCTGCACCAAGAAGATCTGCAGAAAGTAGATGCCCGCAAAGACGACGAGCGGCGAGAAGTCGATGCCGCCGCCGTAGACGGGCAGCGATCGCCGGATCCGATACAGGAGCGGCTCCGTCACGCTGATGATGGCGCGCACGATCGGGTTGTAGGGATCGGCGTTCACCCACGAAATGACGATGCGGGCGATCAGCACCCACATGTAGAACCACAGCAGCATGTCGAGGACCTTGGCCATCCCGAGCAGTAGATTCGCGGCGACGAACATGCCTCCTCCTTCGGCGGCCGCCTCAGCGGCCGAGCTCGCGCGAGCGCCGTGTCGCCGCTCGTACACCCTCGGCGACGACGGTCGCGAATGCCCGCGCTTCGAGCGCCTGCAGCCCGGCGAGCGTCGTGCCGCCCGGCGACGTGACCATCGCCCGCAGCTCCTCGGGCGAGCGCCCGGTCTCCTGCAACATCAGCGCCGCGCCGCGGATCGTCTGGTACGCGAGCTGCCGCGCGGTACGTTCCGGTAGGCCTTCGGCACGCGCGCCCTCGATCAGCCCCTCGGCGAAGCGGTACACGTAGGCAGGACCACTTCCCGAAAGCCCAGTCACCGCATCCATCAGCGTCTCGTCCCTAACACGAACCACCTCGCCCACTCCACCGAAGAGGGCGGTCGCGATCCGCTCGTCGGCGGCAGTCGCTTTCTTCCCGCGCACCACGACCGTGATACCGGCGCCGACGAGCGCCGGCGTGTTCGGCATCGCGCGCACGATGCGGGCGCGGCCGCCGAGACCGGCCTCGAGACGCGCCGTCGGCACACCGGCGGCGATCGACACGAACAATTGCCGACGCACGTGCGGTCGGATCTCCACGAGCACCGCATCCATCACCTGCGGCTTCACGGCGAGCACGACGACGGCGCTGTCGGCGACGAGCGTCGCGTTGTCGCGCGCGATGCCGATCCCGTACGCGCGCCCGAGTCGGCGGCACTGCTTCGGCTCGGCGTCCGACGTCCAGACGTCGCGCGCGCGGTAGCGTTTCGTCACGACCAGCCCGCGGACGAGCGCGCCGGCCATGTTGCCGGCGCCGAGGAACCCGAGCTTCTTCATGCACCCTCCTTCGGCGGTCGCGGACCGAAGATCGCCGTGCCGACGCGGACGAGCGTCGCGCCCTCCTCGATCGCGACCTCGAAATCGCCGCTCATGCCCATCGACAGCTCCGACAGCTCCCGCGCGTGCTCCTGGCGATCGCGCAGCTCGCGCAGCATCGCAAACAGCGGGCGGACCGCCTCCGGCGCAAGTGGAGGGGGAATCGTCATCAACCCGACGACGCGCAACGCCGAAAGCCGCCGCATCGAATCGAGGAAACGCGGCAGCTCGGCGGGCGCGACGCCGCTTTTGGTCGCTTCGCCGGCGACGTTCACCTGCAGGAGCACACGCAACGCCTCCCCGCGGCGCCGCGCGGCCGCGTCGAGCGCGACGGCGATGCGGTCGTCGGCGACGGAGTGCACGAGGCCGAACTCGGCGATCGCGGCAGCTTTGTTGTGCTGCGCCCGTCCGATGAAATGCCACGTGACGGCCGCGAGGTCGGCGAGCGCGGCGCGTTTCGCCGCCCATTCCTGGACGTAGTTCTCACCGAAGTGGCGCGCGCCTGCATCGGCGGCGGCCCGCACCGACGCGGCGGACATGCCCTTGCTCACGGCGACGAGCGTGGCGTCACCCGGATCACGGCGCGCGCGGCGACAGGCGTCGGCGACGCGCTCGCGAACCGCACGGTAGTTCGCGCTCACATCAACTGGTGCGCGCGCAGCCACGTCGCGACCTCCGGGAGCGGCAGCCCGATGACGTTGGTGTACGAGCCCACGACACGATCGACGAGGTGTGCGCCCTCGCCTTGGATCGCATACGCGCCGGCCTTGCCGAGGGGCTCGCCGGTCGCGACGTACGCCGTGATCGCGGCCGCATCGAGCGGCCGGAACGAGACCTCGGTCGCGACCACCGTCGCCTCGGCGATCGCGCCGCTCGGCGACAGCAACGTGACCGCCGTGCGCACGATGTGGGTCCGGCTTGCGAGGCGCCCCAGCATCGCAGCGGCGTCTGCAGCGTCACGCGGCTTGCCGAAGATCGTGCCGTCGAGCTCGACGATCGTGTCGGCGCCGAGCACCCAGCCGGCGCGAAGCCGAAACGCCGCCCGTGCTTTCTCGTCGGCCATGCGGCGCGCAAACGCGGTCGGTGCCTCACCGGAACCGGGGCGTTCGTCGACGTCGGTCGGGAGCACGATGAACGGGACGCCGAGCGCGGCGAGCAGATGGCGGCGGCGCGGCGACGCCGAGGCGAGAACGAGTGACGCCGCGGACTGCGCCATCCGCGGTTCGTGCCGCACGCACCTCGAGGAGTCAAGTTGGCGGCCGGCCGGACGCGTGGTAGCCGAAGACGATGCGCCGACGCTCCGTGGCCGCGCTCGCCGTCGCCTTGTTCGTGGAGTCGTGCGGCGGCTGCGTGCACGAGCGCGCCACCGTCCCCACTCCGACCGTCATCCGTGAGACGCCGGCGTCCGCCTCCGCGCCGCGGCTGCGCTTCGCCGACGCGATGGCGCGCGTCGAACGCGGCGACGACACCGGGGCGCGCCCGATCTTCGCCGATCTGCTGCGGACGTACCCGGAGCTGGAGGACTACCATCTCGCCAACCTCGCGGCGATCGACGAGCGCGCCGCACGCTTCAGGGACGCGGCGGCGCTGATCGACCGCCTGCTCGCCGCGCATCCGGAGAGTGTGTGGGTCGCGCGCGCGCTCGTTCGGCGCGCCCGAGTCGCCGCCGCGCTCGGCGACACGGATCCCGACGCGTTCGTCGCGCGCGTGCTCGCGATGCCGCACGTGGACGATGCGACGCGCGCCGGCGCGCTGCTCGTGCGTGCCGATCTGCGCGCACGGACGTCGCCGCGCGAAGCCCTCGCGCTCTACCAGGAAGTGCGGCGGACGCCGGGCGCGAGCGCGACCGCAGCCCGCGCACGCAGCGACGCGCTCCTTGCCGCGCATCCGGAGCTGCTCGCCGATCCGGCGTTGCTCATCGCGGAGGGCACGCAGCTCCTGAGCGAAGGGCGCCTCGACGAGGCGGCGAAGCGTCTCGAAGCGGTGGCGGGTGCCGGTGCCGATCGCGCGGATCGCGCCACGGCGCTGCGGACACTGGCGCGGGTGCGCCAGCGGCAGGGGCGGCTCGAGGACGCGATCGACACCTATCGCGCCGCCGCGGAGATCGAGCCCGCGCCGGCCGTGCTCGCGCGCTACGACCTCGCGACGCTCCTCTGGAACCACGACCGTGACGACGAGGCGGAGACGCTCTTCACGGCGATTCTGCGTGAGGCGCCACGCAACGCGAAGGCGGACGACGCGCACTACGCGCTCGGCCGGATCGCCGAGCTGCGGGGACGAGCCGCCGAGGCGGACGCGCACTACCATCGCGTGATCGCCACCGGAGCCGATGCCGCGCTCGTGCGTGAATCGCTGTGGCGCATCGCCTGGCAGGCGTACGACGGGCGTCGCTTCGGCGACGCGATCGCCGCGTTCTCGGAGGTCGCCGCCGCGAGCCCGCAGGATCGTGCCGGCGCGCGGTACTGGCAAGGGCGCGTCCGCGAGCTGCGCGACGGCCCGGACGCGGGACGCGCCGCATACCGAACGGTGCTCACGGAGGCGCCGGACAGTTACTATGCCGAGCTCAGCGAGAGCCGTCTGCTCGAGTCGGCGCCTGCCGAAGATCCCGCGGAGCCGATCACCGGCGCGCCGCCCGAGTCGCTCACCGCGCACGCGTATCACTGGAGTCGCAGCCGCGAGCTGCATGCTGCCGGCTTCGATCGCGCCGCCGCGACCGAGCTCGGGGCGATCGCGAACGAGCCGGGAGTCGCGGGCGACGCCGAGGTCTTTCTCCTCGAGGCGTACCGCGAGATCGACGCCCATCACCGTGCGCTCCGACTCGCGACCCGCCTCGGCGCGCGCCAGCGCGTCCCGAGCGCCGTACTCGCCGGGTATCTCTATCCGCGCGCCTACTGGCCTCTCGTCAGCGAGGCCGCGGAAGCGGCGCGCCTCGACCCCTTGCTGGTTCTCGCGCTGATGCGGCAAGAGAGCACGTTCGATCCCGAGGCGGTCTCCCCGGCGGCGGCGTACGGCCTCATGCAGCTGATCATTCCGACGGCGGAGCAGGTCGGCGGCGCGACGGTCACCGCCGCCGAGCTCACCGATCCGGCACGGAACATCGAGCTCGGAACCCACTATCTCCGCCGACTCCTCGATCGCTACGACGGCGACGTCGCGAAGGCCCTCGCCGCGTACAACGGCGGCGAGGACGCCGTCGCGAAGTGGGGCGCGCGTGCGCCGGGAAGCGCGAGCGACGAGTTCGTCGAGCGCATCAGCTTTCGCGAGACGCGCGCCTACGTGAAGGCGGTGCTCGGGAACTACCGCCGCTATCGGCGCCTGTACGGCGCGCCCGGAGAGGAGCGCGCCGCGCCCGGGGAGCAGCGCGCTGCCCTGGAGCCCCTCGAGCCGTGACGGGTCACGGAACGGGATCGAGCCCCAGTGTCACGAGAAGCTTCGCGGCAAGGCCGCCGAAGCCGCCGTTCGACATCAGCACGATGACGTCGCCGGCGCGCGCCTCGCGCGCGACGAGTGTGCGGATGTCGTCGACCTGCTCGCAGGTCTCGGCGCGGCGACCGGCGGCGACGAGCGCGCGGACGATCTCCGGCGTCGAGAGCCGCTCGGACTCGGGAAGCTCGTCGCGCCGATGTACGGCGGCGAACGTGACCCGGTCGGCGGCGCCGAACGCGGTCGCGAACGCCTCCTGGAAGACTTTGCGCCGCGTCGTGTTCGAGCGCGGCTCGAAGAGCGCCCAGAGACGGCGCTCCGGATAGCGCGAGCGGAGCGCCGCGAGTGTGCCGGCGACGGCCGTCGGGTGATGCGCGAAGTCGTCGATCAGCACCAACCCGCGGCCGGCGCCGATCACCTCTTGCCGGCGACGGACGCCACGAAAGCGCGCGATGGCGTCGAGCGCGCCCGCCTCGGGTACGCCGATCGCCGCAGCGAGCGCGAGTACACCGAGCGCATTCGCGACGTTCATCGCACCCGGTCCCGGGCAGCGCGCGTCGAGGCGTCGGCCGTCTCGTGTCACGACGGTGAAGCGGGTCGCGTCGCCGGTGTCTTGCACGCTCTCGACGCGCCACGACGCGTCGGCGGCCGTGCCGAACGTGATCGCGTCGCGTCCGCTCGCCGCGATGACCGCGCACGCCTCGGGGAAGTCGGCACTCACGACGACCGGCGACGTCGCCGCCGTGCGGCGTAAGAGCTCCGTGAATGCCTGCTTCACGTGCGCGAGGTCGCGGTAGATGTCGGCGTGGTCGAACTCGACCGCCGTCAGCAGCAGCGCGTCGGGCGCATAGTGCAAGAACTTCGGTCCCTTGTCGAAGAACGCGGTGTCGTACTCGTCGCCCTCGGTGACGAACCACGGACCCGTGCCGACGCGGAAGTTGTACGGGAAGTTCTTGGCCGCGCCGCCGATCATGAATCCCGGGTCGCCGCCGGTCTCGTGGAGCACCCACGCGAGGAGCGCGCTCGACGTCGTCTTGCCGTGGGTGCCGGTCACGACCGCACGCCGGCGCGCGTCTATGAAGAAGCGCATCAGCGCCTCCGGCATCGAGCAGTACGGAATACCCGACTCGAGCATCGCCTCGACCTCGGGATTGCCGCGCGACATGGCGTTGCCGACGACGACGAGGTCCGGGCGCGGGCTCAGGTTCTCGGCGCGAAATCCTTCCATCACCGGAATGCCGAGCGATGCGAGGATGGTGCTCATCGGCGGATAGATGCCGGCGTCCGAACCGGTCACGTGATAGCCGGCCTCGCGAAAGAGTCCGGCAAGCGACGCCATGCCGACGCCGGCGATCGCCGTCAGGTGCACGTGGCGCGGCGACGCCGGTAGCTCAGGACGCGGCGGTGGCGGCGCGAACGATGAGGTCATGGATCAGCGGACGGAACTCGCGGATCTTGTCGTTATCGCGGCTCGGGTGGACCCGATTCGAGAGCACGACGACGTGCATCCCGCGCTCGAGATCGATCCAGAGCGACGTGCCGGTGAAGCCGACGTGGCCGACGCTGTGACGCGAGAGCTCGCTGCCCGCGGTCGAGTCCTGCTGCGACGGCATGTCCCACCCGAGCGCCCACGTCGATGCGCCGGCCGGATCATTGCGGCGCCAGAACTCGCGGACGATCGCCGCGGGGAGAAAGAGGCTCTGACTATCGTAGCACTCGCGTAGAACGGTCGCGATCCGATCGATGTCGCGCGCCGACGAGAAGAGTCCGGCGTGCCCGGCCACGCCGCCCATCGCGAAGGCGTTGTCGTCGTGCACCTCGCCGCAGAGCACTCGTTTGCGCCACGGACAGCGCTCCGTCGGCGCGATCATGTCGGCGATCGGTTCGAGCCGGCGCGTGCGCAGCAGCGAGAGGTCGACGTACGACGTCGCGCGCAGGCCGAGCGGCTTGTAGATGCGCTCGTGGCAATAGCGGTCGAGCGTCGTCCCGTTCACCTCCTCGACGACCGCGCCGAGCAGCATGAACCCGAGATCGCTGTACAGCGTCTTGGCGCCCGCCGCGGCGTCGGGCTTCTCGCGCTGGATCGCCTCGTAGACGTACTCTTTCGCGCCGCGGCTCGCGGTGAAGTTGATGCGCCCCTCGCGCTCGATGCGCAGGATGTCTTTCCAATACGGGCGCCACGCGGGCAGCCCGGAGGTGTTCGCCAGGAGATGGCGAAACGTGACGTGCGTCTTGCCGTGGACGCCGAAGTTGTGAAAGAAACGACTGACGCGATCGTCGAGGCCGATCTTGCGCTCCTTCAGCATGATCATCATCGCGAGCGACGTGGCGAGCGGCTTCGTGAGCGACGCGAGGTCGAAGATCGTGTCCTCGCGCATCGGCGAGCGCTCGGGCTCGAGTGCGCGCATCCCCGCAGCGCGATGGAACACGACTTGGCCACCGATGTTCACCAGTACGACGACGCCCGGAAAGACGCCGCGCGCGACCGCGGCATCCATCTCGTGCTCGACCGCGGCGAAGTTCATGCCGCGACCTCGGCGCGTGCGGCGGCGATGACACTCACGACGGCACCTCGACACGCAGCTTATCGCCGTCGACACGCAACGGCACGCCGAGCATGATCGGGAGATTCTCGGAGAGGTGACCGGCGGGAAACCCGGCGACGACCGGATACGCCGCGTCGGCGAAGAACTCGCGGAAGACCGCCGCCGCGACGTTCCCCTCCTCGTGCCCGTCGCAGTCGGCGAACGACCCGAGCACGACCGCCGCGACGCGCTCGAGCTTCCCCGCGAGACGCAGCTGCGTGAGCATACGGTCGAGGCGGTACGGCCGCTCGGCGATGTCCTCGAGGAAGAGCACGGCGCCGTCGGTCTCGACCGCGTACGGCGTGCCGAGAAGCGCCACCAGCGACGAGAGACAGCCGCCGACGAGCGCCCCCGTGGCGACGCCGGGCACGATCGCCTCGGGGACCGACTCGCTCCAGGCCACTGCCGGCTCGGCGAGGAACGCTTGCCAGCGCGCCGCCGCGTGCGCGGTCACGCCCTTCGCGAAGTCGATCGCCACCATCGGGCCGTGCAATGCGACGACGCCGGCGCGCGCGACGATGAACCCGAGCAGTGGCGCGACGTCGCTGTAGCCGCAGACGAGCTTCGGATGACGCGCGAAGAGCGCGGGGTCGAGCAGCGGCATCACCTGCACCGACCCGTAGCCGCCGCGCGCACAGACGACGGCGGCGATCTCCGGATCCTCGATCATACGCGTCAGATCCTCGGCGCGCTCGCGCGCGCTACCGGCGCAGTAGCGCCGTCGCGCGAGCACGTGCTCGCCGACGCGCACGCTGAAGCCCCAGCTGCGCAGCAGCGCGAGGCCACGCTCGAGCGCGTCGGCCTTCACCACGCCGGCGGGGGCGACGACGCCCAGTGTCGCACCTTTCGCGACCGCGCGCGGGATGATCATAGGCGACGACTCCGCGCCGGCAGCGTCATCCCTGCGGGAAGAATCGCCGACGATCGTCCTGCATGCGCGCCTCGTACGCGCGCTCGAGCGCCAGCGTCGAGACGTACTCGCGATCGGTCTCCTTGCGCACGCGCCACACCTCCTGTGCCGCCTTGACGAGACCGCGGAGCTGCTCGGGAAAGAGCCCTTGGAAACCGTCCGACTTCGCAATCAAGGGATTCGGATGTGCCTCGACCAGCACGACCGACGCGCCGGCCATGATGCCGGCGAGACTGAGCGGGAACACGAGGTCGCGGATGCCGGTGCCGTGCGACGCGTCGACGGCGACCGGCAGACCCGACAGCTGGTAGTGGAACGCGGCGACGCTGCCGAGGTCGAGCGTGTTGCGGGTGTAGCGATTGCAGCTGGTGATACCGCGCTCGCAGAGGATCACGTTCTCCTTGCCGGCGGACATCACGCGCTCGACCCAGAGGAGATACGCCTCGGTGTCGAGCGAGTTGCCGCGCTTGTGGATGATCGGGAGCGGCGTCTCGCGCAAGCGGTTCAAGAGCGCCTGGTTCTTGCTGTTCGGCTCGCCGACCTGGAGGCACGCCACGCCGGCATCTTCGTACACGGACACGTCCGCCGGATCGAGGATCTCGACGACGGTTGGCATCCCGAACTCGCGTCCCGCCTTTACGATGAGGGCGAGACCGCGGCGCAGCGACTCCTGATCCGTCGAGCCGAGCCCCTCCCACCCGCTGTACGGGCTCGAGCGGTACTTCACGACGCCGCCGCGGAGACAGTTCGCGCCCGCTTCGCGCACGATGCGCGCCGCCTCCATGATCTGCGGCTCGCTCTCGACCGAGCACGGTCCCGCGACGACGGTGAGATCGTCCCCGCCGGCCACGACCGAGCCGATCGCGACCGTCGAGCGCATCGGATGCAGCGGGTCGCCTTTCTGCGCCGCACGCTTGTAGGCGCGCGAGATCGGGATCAAGCGCTCGACGCCGGGCATCTCCGCCAGCTCCTCCTGCGGGAGCCGTGAGATGTCACCGTAGACCCCGATCAGCGTCACCTGCTCGCCGATCATCTTGCCGGTCTTGTACCCGAGCGCGTGGAGTTTGGTCTCGATCGCCGCGACCTCGGCGTCGGTGGCAATGGAGGACATCTTGACGATCATGACGAAACCTCGGCGGCGGATTCGCGCAGCGCGCGCGGCGCACGCCTACCCGGCATCTTTCGATACCGCGGAAGCGGCCGGCTTGCAAAGCATTGGGGCCGCGTCTACTCGTACGACTGTGAGGCTTCGCGAGCCCGAGATGCGGCGCATCGCCGCGGCGCTCGTGTCCCGGTTGGAGAAGGCCGGCCTGATGCACGTCACGGCGGGTCGTGACGCGCTCGAGCAACGGATCGTTGCCGCCTTCAAAGCGAACGTCCGCGCCGAGGACGACATCGAAGCGGAAGCGCAACGATTTGCCGAGTCGCACAGCCGAGAGCTCGTGGGCATGGACCGACATAGGATCCTGCAGCTCGTGAAGGAGCGCATCGCGAAAGAGCGGGGGTTCACGTTGTGAGCCATGTGTCCGACGGGCGGATTTCCGCGCTCTCGCACCTCGTCCTCGCCGAGCTGAAGCGCGCCGATGTCGCGGACCTGCGTCCCGATCGCCTCGTCCTCCAAGAGATTAAGACCGTTCTCGCGGAGTACCTGCAAGTCGACGACGCCCTCGATGTAAAGGTGCGGCGCAAGATCGCCAGCCTCTCGCGTCGCGTCCCCGAAGGCAGCGCCGAGTGGGACGTACTCTACCGCCAATATTTCGAAGAAGAGAAGCGAAAGCTCGGTCGCTGAGCAGCCGCCCCGTTGACAAACCCTCGATGGTGTTTATGGTGCGGGCGGGTTTTCATCCCGCGCGCATTCGGTTACCTCGGCTCGACCGGTCACCGATCAGAAACGTTCGCGAATTACGCACAGACGGAAAGGAGACACCGATGAAGATTCGGCCGCTTCAAGACCGCGTGATCGTCAAGCGGATTGAGGAGGAGGAAAAGACGAAGGGCGGGATCATCATTCCCGACACCGCCAAGGAGAAGCCGCAGGAAGGGAAAGTGATCGCCGTCGGCAAGGGCAAGGCCAACGACGACGGAAAGGTCACGCCCCTCGACGTGAAGGTCGGCGACAAGATCCTCTTCGGCAAGTACTCCGGTACCGAGATCAAGATGAATGGCGAAGAACACCTCATCATGCGCGAGGACGACATCCTCGGCATCGTCGAGTAAGCAAGGAGGAACAGCATGCCTGCGAAGCACGTACGATTCGGCCAGGATGCGCGTGATCGCATCCTGCGTGGCGTCAATGTCCTCGCCGACGCCGTCACCGTCACGCTCGGCCCGAAAGGCCGCAACGTGGTTTTGGAGAAGTCCTTCGGCGCGCCCAACATCACCAAGGACGGCGTGACGGTCGCGAAAGAGATCGAGCTCGAGGACAAGTTCGAGAACATGGGCGCGCAGATGGTGAAAGAGGTCGCGAGCAAGACCTCCGACGTCGCCGGCGACGGCACAACTACGGCGACGGTTCTGGCGCGCGCCATCTTTGCCGAAGGCATCAAGATGGTGGCCGCGGGCCACGACCCGATGAGCCTGAAGCGCGGCATCGACCGCGCCGTCGGCGCCATCGTCGACGAGCTGAAGAGCCTCTCCAAGCCCACCAAGGATCAGAAAGAGATCGCCCAGGTCGGCACGATTTCGGCCAACAACGACTCGACGGTCGGCGAGATCATCGCCGAGGCGATGAACAAGGTCGGCAAAGAGGGCGTGATCACCGTCGAGGAGGCGAAGGGACTCGAGACGACGCTCGAGGTCGTCGAGGGCATGCAGTTCGACCGCGGCTATCTCTCGCCGTACTTCGTCACCGATCCCGAGCGCATGGAGGTCGTGCTCGAGGACGCGTATCTTCTCATCCACGAGAAGAAGATCAGCGCCATGAAAGATCTGCTGCCGATTCTCGAGCAGATCGCCAAGACGGGTCGGCCGTTCATTCTGATCGCCGAGGACGTCGAGGGCGAGGCGCTCGCCACGCTTGTCGTCAACAAGATCCGCGGCACGTTGCAGTGCGTGGCGGTGAAGGCGCCCGGCTTCGGCGACCGCCGCAAGGCGATGCTCGAGGACGTCGCGATCCTCGCCGGCGGCAAGGTCATCGCCGAAGAGCTCGGCATCAAGCTCGAGAGCATCACGCTGAACGACCTCGGACGCGCGAAACGCGTCGTCGTCGACAAGGACAACACGACGCTCGTCGACGGCGCCGGGAAGCGCGGCGACATCGAAGGGCGCATCAAGCAGATTCGCGCCCAAATCGACGAGACGACCTCCGACTACGACCGCGAGAAGCTCCAGGAGCGGCTCGCGAAGCTGATCGGCGGCGTCGCGGTGATCAAGGTCGGTGCCGCGACCGAGGTCGAGATGAAAGAGAAGAAGGCCCGCGTCGAGGATGCGCTGCACGCGACGCGCGCTGCGGTCGAGGAGGGCATCGTGCCGGGCGGCGGCGTCGCGCTCATCCGCGCGTCGGCGGCGCTCGACAACGTCAAGGCGACGACGGACGAGGAGAAGGTCGGCATCAACATCATCCGCCGCGCCGTCGAGGAGCCGTGCCGGTGGATCGCCAACAACGCCGGCTGGGAAGGCTCGATCGTTCTCGACAAAGTGAAGAACTCCAAGGGTGCGCACGGGTTCAACGCCCATTCGGAAGAGTTCGAAGACCTGATGAAGGCCGGCATCATCGATCCGACCAAGGTCGTCCGGACGGCGCTGTTGAACGCGTCGTCGGTCGCCGGCCTGCTCCTCACGACCGAAGCGACGGTCGCCGAGAAGCCGGAAGAGAAGCCCGCCGCCGGCGGTCCGCCTCCGGGCATGGGCGGCATGGGAGGCATGGGCGGCATGATGTGAGCCGCTCGGCCGCCGCCGTAAACTCAGCCCCCCGGGCCACGCGCCCGGGGGGCTTTTTCGTTTGCGCTTGGAGTGAGCGCGGCGATCGCTACCGCCGCCGCGACCAGCGCGGCGTCGCGGCCGACGGTGAGAACCGTCACCGGCGCGCGTACGCTCCCGAAGCACCCGCAGTCGAGGTTGATGTCGCGGGCGAGCGCCTGCGCGGCGGCGATGGTGAACGCGGCAAGCAACGCCGTCGCGAGGACGGCGGCGGCGCGGACGCTCCGGGGATGCAAGAGGCCGAGCCCGCACGCGATCTCGACGCCGGGTAGGGTGGCCGCGAACGGCGCCACCAAGGGCGAAGGGAGCAGTCGCATAGAGAAAGATCGCAGCGAGCACGGCGCGCAGCAGCCACCCGGAGATCATCACCCGCATCGCTCGCCGACTACGCGCTCAGTTGCCAACCTCGCACGGCCCCGACGCGGCGCTGCCACCGCCGTCGCGCCAGGCGCGGAAGCCGCCGCTCAGGACGCGGACGTCGCGGTAGCCGTTCGCCGCCAGCGACTGCGCGACGGGATCCGGGTCGGCACCGTCGCCGCCGTAGAGCACGACCGTCGACGTTTTGGCGACGCTCACCAACCACTCGGGAGCCTCGGCGCTGCACGGCAAGTGCACGGCATCGACGACGTGGCCGGCGGCATACTCTGACGCTCCGCGGACGTCGCCGAAGACCGCCGCATGCGTCGCGAGCAGGCGCATCGCGGCCACGGCGTCGATGCGGACCGGGTCGGCCGACGCCAGCGCGCACTCGGCGGTGGCATCGTTGTCGCCGACCCACGGCCGCAGAAGCGACACGCCGGCGGGGCGCAAGGCGTTCACGCCGAGGCCGAGGAGCGCCCCGGTGGTCGCGAGCGCGATCGCCTGCACAATCGTGCGCACCGCCCACATTGTCGCGTTCCGAGACGCCACCCGCAACTCCGGCGGACGACCGGCGGCACGCCACCCCGTCAGGCGCAGCGTGCAGGCGGCTGCGCGACCCGGTACTGTCCTATCTAGGAGAGTACCCCGCGACCCGGTACTGTCAGATTCGTTGACTTACCGAGCGGCACTCCTATAAATCTTTGTGATTTGGCTCCGCACTGAGGTGCGCCGTACGGTAGCAGGATGTTCGACACTCTAGGCGACAAGCTCGATCTCGTTTTCAAGCGCCTGCGCGGCCACGGCCGCGTCACCGAGCGCCACATGACGGAGGCCTTGCGGGAGATCCGCATGGCGCTTCTCGAGGCCGACGTCGCGCTGCCAGTCGTCCACGCCTTCGTCGAGCGCGTTCGCGAGCAGGCGCTCGGTCAGGAGGTCCTGCGCAGCCTCACGCCCGAGCAACACTTGGTGAAGTTCGTACACCAAGAGCTCGCGCGCACGATGGGCGGCGACTCGGCCACGCTCGATCTCGGCGCGCCGCCTCCGGTCGCCGTCATGCTCGTCGGCCTGCAGGGATCCGGCAAGACGACGACGGCGGCGAAGCTCGCGCGGCACCTGAAGATGGAGAAGGGTCGCCGGCCGTACCTCGTTCCCGCCGACGTGTATCGGCCCGCGGCGATCGAGCAGCTGGCGACGCTCGGCCGGCAGATCGGCTGCCCCGTGCATCCCTCGACCACGGACGCGGATCCGGTCGAGATCGCGCGCGCTGCACAGGCGGCAGCGCGCTCTCAGAATCTCGATACGCTCATCCTCGACACCGCCGGGCGGCTGCACATCGACGACGAGCTCATGGCCGAGCTCGAACGGATCAAGGCGGCGATCACCCCGAAGCACGTGCTGCTCGTCGCCGACGCGATGACCGGACAGGACGCGGTGAACGTCGCGCAGGGATTCCACGAGCGGCTCGCAATCGACGGGGTGGTGCTGACGAAGCTCGAGGGCGATGCGCGCGGCGGCGCGGCGCTCTCGATCCGCGAGATGAGCGGCGCGCCGATTTATTTCGTCGGCGTCGGCGAGAAGCTGGAGGCTTTGGAGCCCTTCTATCCGGACCGCATGGCGTCGCGGATTCTCGGCAAGGGCGACATTCTGTCCCTCATTGAAAAGGTCGAGAAAACCTACGACCAACGCCAAGCGGAAGCGCTCGAAAAGAAGCTGCGCAAGAACGAGTTCACGCTCGAGGACTTTCGTGATCAGCTGCAAATGGTGAAGCGCCTCGGCTCGATGGGCGAGATCCTGGGGATGATCCCGGGCATGAAAAAGCTCACGTCCAAGCTCGATCCGGGCATGGCGGACGCGGAGCTGAAAAAAGTCGAGGCGATCGTCAATTCCATGACGAAGCAGGAGCGGCACAACGACGCGCTGATCAACGGCAGCCGGCGCCGCCGCATCGCACTCGGTAGCGGCACGAGTGCCGCCGACGTGAATCGCTTCCTGAAACAATATGCGCAGACGAAGAAGATGATGAAAAAGCTGACCAAGCTCGGTCGTCCGGGCGGTGGTAATCCATTTTCACAGCTGATGCCAGGCTGAGCCCGGCAACGAAAGGAGCATTATGAGCGTCACGATTCGACTCGCCCGCCACGGCACGAAGAAGCACGCCTTCTATCGCATCGTCGTGGCCGACACGTCCGCGCCGCGCGATGGACGTTTCATCGATCAGGTCGGCACGTACGATCCCCTTCCGAATCCACCTCGGGTTGACTTCAAAAAAGAAAAACTCCATGAGTGGATTCGCCGGGGAGCCCTGCCCTCGCAAACCGTCTCCGAGCTGATCAAGAGAGCGGGCGTTGCACCGGCGTCACGCGAAAGTTCTGGGCGGGAGGCTTCATGAAAGAGCTGGTGCAGTATCTGGCCCGCTGCCTCGTCAACAACCCGGATGCGGTCGAGGTCAAGGAAACGCTGGGCGATACGGCATCAGTTCTCGAATTAAAGGTCGCGCGCGAGGATCTCGGCCGCATCATCGGGAAGCAAGGGCGGACCGCGAAATCGATTCGTACGATTTTGAACGCCGCCGCGTCGCGCACCAATCGCAAGGTGGTCTTGGAGATCGTCGAGGACAAGTAGGCGCCAAGTAGCGACCAATGACGTCGGATCCGATCGGCCTCTCGTTGCGTGCTCGTCACCATGAGCGAAGGAGCTGGGACAAACCCGGAGCGGCTCGTGCCGCTCGGCGAAATCGTCGGCACCCACGGTGTCGCCGGACTCGTTCGTTTCCATCCCTATAGCGATTCCGCCGCAGCTCTCGCGGCGCCTTGCCGCGTCTTCCTGCAAAATCCTCGTTCGCCGCGCCGCGCCGCGGGGCTGACGGGCAGCGCCCGGCGCCCTGCCACTGACGCGTCGCGTCCGGCGACGGCGCCGCCTGCCGTAAAGGATGCGTCACGGCCGTTGCGACTACTGAGCGCGCGGCCGCACGGCCGTGTCATGCTGCTGCGACTCGCCGACGTGGCGACGATCGAGGCGGCGACGCCGCTCATCGGCGCCGTCCTCGCGATCGCCGAGGCCGATCTCCCGGCCACGGGTCCCGGGGAGTTCTACGCTTATCAGCTCGAGGGGTTCGACGTCGTGACGAGCGGCGGCGACCGTTTGGGTACCGTCGACCACCTCATCCCGACGGGCAGCAACGAGGTCCTGGTCGTCCGCGATGGCGCGCGCGAGCACCTGATTCCGGTGATCGCCGACGTCGTCCGTGAGGTCGACCTCGCCGACCGCAAGATCGTGATCGAGCCGATCGAAGGGCTCCTCGACTGACGCCGATGCAGGTCCACCTGCTCACGATCTTTCCCGAGTTCTTCGCGACGCCGCTCGCCGTCGGCATTCCCAAGCGCGCGCGCGACGTCGGTGCGCTGCGCGTTTCGTTCGTCGATCTGCGCGAATACACGAACGACCGCCACCGCTCCACCGACGACTACCCGTACGGCGGCGGCCCGGGAATGGTGATGAAAGCGGAGCCCATCATCGACGCGCTCGAGGCGGTGCGAGCGGGCGCGCCGCGGGTGCGGCGCGTGCTGCTGTCGCCGCGCGGCCCCGTCTTGTCGCACGCAGGTGCTGCGGCGCTCGCGCTCGAGAGCGATCTCGCGCTCGTCTGCGGTCGCTACGAAGGCGTCGACGAGCGCGTCCGTCACTTCGTCGACGAAGAGCTCTCGATCGGCGACTACGTGCTCTCGGGCGGCGAGGCGGCGGCGCTGGTCGTGCTCGACGCCGTCGCACGCCTCCTCCCGGGGGTGCTCGGCAACGCGGAGTCCGCCGCCACCGAGTCGTTCGTCAGCGGTCTCCTCGAATATCCGCAGTACACGCGCCCAGAGATCGTGCGCGGCATCGGTGTGCCGCCCATCCTATTGTCCGGCGATCATGCGGCGGTCGCGCGCTGGCGCGAGGCGCAGGCGCGCGAACTCACGGGTCGCGTGCGGCCGGATTTGGTGGAGGAGTGAGATGGCGCTGCTGTACGTCGCCCTCCTCCACTTCCCAGTCTACGACAAGAACGGCGCCGTCGTAACCTCGGCGGTGACGCACATGGACATCCACGACATCGCACGCTCCGGCCGCACGTTCGGCGTACGCCGCTTCTACATCGTCACCCCCGTCGGCGCGCTGCGCGATCTCGCCGGCCGCATCCTCCAGCATTGGGGGACCGGCCACGGCGCTGAGTACAACCGCACGCGCAAAGACGCGCTCGAGATCGTCCGGCTGACGGAGGATCTCGACGATACGATCATCGACGTCGAGCACGACGCGGGCGCACCACCGCTCTTGCTGGTCACGTCGGCACGGACGCGTCGGCCGACGATCACCTACGGCGGACTGCGCCGCCTGATCCGCGACGGCGTCCGCCCGCTGCTCGTCCTCTTCGGCACCGGCTGGGGACTCACCGAGGAAGTCATCGGACGCGCCGACCATCTCTTGCCCGCGATCACGGGCATCGGCACCTACAATCATCTCTCCGTTCGAACCGCCGCCGGGATCATCCTCGATCGGGTGTGCGGCGCACGCGACGAGCTAGAGGAGGCTCGCACATGAATATCATCGACGGCATCGAGGCCGGCCAGCTGAAAGATCATCAACCGGAGTTCCGCTCCGGCGACACGCTGCGCGTCCACGTGCGCATCATCGAAGGCGAGAAGGAGCGTATTCAGGTCTTCGAGGGCGTCTGCATCCGGCGCAGCGGCGGCGGCAGCCGTGAGACGTTCACCGTTCGGAAGACCTCCTACGGCGTCGGCGTCGAGCGCACGTTTCCGCTGCACTCGCCGCGGATCGACAAGATCGACGTCACCGCACGCGGCAAGGTGCGACGCGCGAAGCTCTACTACCTGCGCGAGCTCTCCGGCAAGGCGGCGCGCATCCAGGAAGAAAGCGCCGCGCCCCGCTAGCCGCGGGCGGGGTGCTCCAGCGCGGCAACGGCCTCGTCGGTCATCCGGCAATCGCCCTCGAAGAACCCGCCCTCCACGAGTATAAGCACCTTCGTCTCGATGGTGCCGGTGACGCGGCCGCCCGCCTGAATCTCGACGCGGTCGGCGCCGAGGATCTGCCCCCGCACCGCGCCGGCGACGACCAAGCTCGTCGGCCACACGGTGCCGTGGACCTGACCGCCTTTCGCGATCACCAAGAGGTCGGTCGCCCGCACCTCGCCGCGCAAACGCGCGTCGATGCGCGTCGGCGTGGTGAAGCTCAGCTTGCCGCTGACCTGCGTCCCCGGGTCGAGGAACGTGCGGATCTCGCGCCACCCGATGAGACCCGCTTCCGGCACACGCGCCGGAATCGGTTTTGGAGCGGCGGGGCGCTGCACCACTTCCCGCCGTCGTCGCCATCGCTCCCGCACAGTTCTCCTCTAGATCATCTCGGAGGCGCGGGGAAGACGTGACATGCGACCGCGTGCTCGTCGGCGCCTTCGATCAGGGGAGGGACGTCACGTCGGCAGCGGTCCTCGACGTATGGGCAGCGGGGATGGAACGTGCACCCCGTCGGCGGATTGACGGGACTCGGCACGTCGCCGCCGAGCCGAATGCGATCGGGACGGCGGCGCGGATCCGGAACTGGCACAGCAGATAGCAACGCACGCGTGTAGGGATGCCGCGGATTGCGATAGAGCTCCGCGACGGGCGCCTGCTCGACGATCTTGCCGAGGTACATCACCGCGACACGATGGCTCACGTGCGCGACGACGCGGAGATCGTGAGAGATGAACAGATAGGCGAGGCGCATCTCGTCCTGCAGCCGGCGGAGCAGATTCAGCACTTGCGCCTGGATCGAGACGTCGAGCGCGGAGACCGGCTCGTCGGCGACGATGAAGCGCGGCCCGACGGCGAGCGCACGCGCGATGCCGACCCGCTGACGTTGCCCGCCGCTGAACTCGTGCGGATAGCGATCGTAGTGCTCCGGGCTGAGACCGACCTTCTCGAGCAGCTCGTGGACACGCGCGCGCTTCGCAGCGCCGCGCGCGAGACCGTGGATCTCGATGCCCTCGGCGACGATCGCGCCGATGCGCATGCGCGGGTTCAACGACGCGTACGGGTCTTGAAAGACGATCTGCATGTCGCGCCGCATCGCGCGGAGATCGCGTCCGGACAGCGCGAGGACGTCGCGGCCGCCGAACGAGACGGAGCCCGCCGTCGGCTCGGTGAGGCGCAAGATACAACGTCCGAGCGTCGACTTGCCGCTGCCGGACTCGCCGACGATGCCGAGCGTCTCGCCCGTCCGCACCGTCAGGTCGACGCCCGCGACGGCGTGGACGGTCGCCCGGGCACGGCCGAGAAATCCGCCGCCGATCGGGTACTCCTTGCGCAAGCCGCGTACCTCGACGAGCGGCGCACCGGCCGGGACCGGAGGCGCCACGACGTGCGAGCCGGCGCTGCCGAGGGCATTGGGCGACACGACGTCGCTCATACGCGGATGCACGCCGCGGTGTGGCCGGGCGCCTTCTCGTCGAGGACCGGATCGACCTTGGCGCACTCGTCGATAGCACGCGGGCAGCGGTCGCGAAACCGGCAGCCGCTCGGCAGTCGCAGCAGGCTCGGGACGGTTCCGGGCAATGCCTCGAGGTAGCGCTCGTCACCGCCGAGACGCCCCACCGCCTCCATCAAGGCGATCGTGTAGGGATGGAGCGGGCGTTCGAAGACGTCGAGCACCGATCCATACTCGACGATGCGGCCCGCGTACATGACGGCGACGTCGTCCGCGTGCTCGGCGATGATGCCGAGGTCGTGGGTGATGAGGAGCATCGCCATCCCGAGCCGCTCGCGGAGGCCGCGCAGCAGCTCGAGGATCTGCGCTTGAATGGTGACGTCGAGCGCCGTCGTCGGCTCGTCGGCGATGAGGACGTTCGGCTCGCAGGCGAGTGCCATCGCAATCATCGCCCGCTGCCGCATGCCGCCCGAGAGCTCGTGCGGGTAGCTCCGCGCCCGCCGCTCCGGCTCCGGCATCTCGACGAGTCGGAGCGCCTCGATGACGCGCGCGCGCGTCGCCGCGCGACCGAGGCGCTGATGCAACCGGACCGCCTCGCCGATCTGGCTGCCGATCGTGAAGACCGGGTTCAGCGACGTCATCGGCTCCTGGAAAACCATCGCGATTTCCTTGCCGCGCACGTGTCGCATGCTGCGCTCGGAAAGGCCGAGGAGGTCCTGGCCCTTGTAGAGGATCGCGCCGCTCACGATGCGGCCGGGCGGCGAGACGAGCCGCAGGATCGAGAGCGCGGTGACGCTCTTGCCGCAGCCGGACTCGCCGACGAGGCCGAGCGTGCGCCCCGGTCGCAGCGTGAAGCTCACACCGTCGACCGCACGCGCGACGCCCTCGGCGGTCTCGAAATGGGTGTGCAGCTCGCGCACGGCGAGGAGCGGCATCGCCGGGTCGAGGGCGCGCGGGGCGGCGAGCGTCATTGCCGATTCCTCGCGTCGCGCCGACGGGGGCGGTTGCTTCGACGCGTCACCCGCGCACCCCGAACGTCCGTGGGTCGAGCGCGTCGCGCAGATAGTCGCCGAGAAAGTTGAACGCCATGATCGTGACGAAGATAAAGAGCCCGGGCGCCAAGATCCAGGGGAACTGCGCGATGCTCTGCACGTTCTGCGCGTCGGCGAGCAGGTTCCCCCAGCTCGCGCTCGGCTCCTGGATGCCGAGCCCGAGGAGTGAGAGGGCGCTCTCGCCGAGGATGAAGCCGGGAATGCTGAGCGTCGCGGCGACGATCGTGTAGCCGAACGTGGCGGGGATCACGTGGCGGACGATGACGCGCGTGCGGCTCGCACCGAGCGCGCGCGCGCTCTGCACGTACTCGAGCTCGCGGATCGATGCCACCATCCCGCGAATGATGACGATCATGAAGAACGTCTGCGCCGATCCGAGCGACGGCGGAATCAGCGCCGCGAGCGCGAGCAGGAAGTAGAACGACGGCAACGACATCAGCACCTCGGTCGCGCGCATGATGAGGTTGTCGGTGCGCCCGCCGAAATAGCCGGCGATCGCGCCGGCGACGATGCCGATGGTGAAGCTGATCGCGACGCCGACGATGCCGACCGTGAGGCTGATGCGTCCGCCGTACACGATGCGGGAGAAGAGGTCGCGTCCGAGCCCGTCGGTCCCGAGCAGGAAGAATCGATCCTCGGGCCGCGCCGTCGTGAGGAGAACGCCGCGGCTGAACCAGGCGAGCGGCACGTGCCGGTCCTCCTCGCGATAGACGCGGCCGGCTTCGGCGCCGAGTCGCAGCGCCCGCGTGTAGAGCATCCCCTCGTCCGACCAGTGCGACGGCGGGTTCATGTACACGCCCGTCGGTGGGCAGTTCGGATATTGGCGGCTCTGCAGCGCGTAATCGTAGGGCGCGATCCACGGCGCGAAGACCGCGCTCGCGTAGAGAACGGCGAGCACGACGAGGCTCGCGATCGCCGTCCAGCTCATGCGCCGCGCCGCCACGTCGCGTCGCTACCGTACCGCCTCGAGCGTCGTGAACTCGATGCGGGGATCCACAATCGTCAGCGCGACGTCCGCGACGAGGTTCCCGAGCAGCAGCAGCACCGCGCTCATCAACACCGAGCCCATGACGAGATAGATGTCGAGTGAGCGGACGGCATCGAGCATCAGCGTTCCGAGGCCCTGGAGATTCATCACCGCCTCGACGAGCGCCGCGCCGCCGAGGAGTGTGCCGAGCTCGTACCCGGCGAGTGTCACGAACGGGTTCAGCGCGTTGCGGAGAATGTGCTTGCCGACGACGCGCCACTCCGGCAGGCCCTTCGCACGCGCGGTGCGCACGTAGTCGGCGTGCTGGATCTCGAGGACGTTGCTGCGCATGAGCCGCATGAGACTCGCCATGCCGCTCGTGCCGAGGACGATCACCGGCAAGACGAGATGCGCCGCGCGGTCCGCGACCTTGTCCAGCGGATCGAGGAGCGGATAGTCGACCGACGTCGTGCCGCCGACCGGGAACCAGCCGGTCTCGAGCGCCAAGTACATCAAGAGAAAGGCGAGGAAGAAGCTCGGCACCGACATGCCGAGAAAGGAGAGGAACGAAAGCGCGCGATCCGTCACGGATCCGCGCCGGAGCGCGACGATCGTCCCGATCGGAATCGCCAGCGCCCACGAGAAGACCATGCTGGCGGCCGCGAGGATGACCGTGTTGAGCGCGCGCGACGCGATCAGGTCGACGACCGCGACGCGGTACGCGATCGACATGCCGAGATCGAGGTGCAGCACCCGCCACACCCAGCGGCCGTAGCGGACGACGAGCGGCTGCCCGTAGCCGAACTCCACCTCCATCTGCCGGATGAGATCGGGAGAGATCGACGGGTTGAGACGCAGGGTGCTGAAGAAGTCGCCGGGTGCGAGGTCGACGACGACGAACGAGAGGAACGTGATGCCAACGAGCAGCGGCACCATCTGCAGCAACCGGCGTGCGACGAACCGCAACATCGCTCAGGGACGGATCGCGATGCGCTCGGGCTGGTAGAGGCCCCACGGCGTCAGCACGAAGTTCTCGAGGTACGACTTGTAAGCGACGAACTGCTCTTGCCGGACCAATTGAATGAGCGGCAGCTCACGATGCAGGATCTCCTGGATGCGCCAGTAGTGTTGCTTGCGCTTCTCGAGGTCGAGCTCGCGCGCGCCGAGATCGAGCTCGCGATCGATCTCCGCTTCCCAGGGCGTCGCCGGGTGCTCCTGATTCGGTTGCCAGAGGTGCAGGTTCCCCGACGAGCGCAGGAGGTTGGACGAGTTGTGCGGCTCGACACCGCCGCCGAACCCCATCACCATCGCGTCCCAGTCGAAGTTGGTGGAGAGCTTCTCGACCAGCGTGGTGAACTCGAGCGGCCGGTAGTTGACGCGGATCCCGAGCTTCGTCCAGTCCTCTTTCAGGATCGAGCAGAGCCGTTCGCGTACTTGGTTGCCGGCATTGGTCGAGAGGTCGAACTCGAGCGCGTTGCCGTTTTTGTCCTCGCGCACGCCGTCGCCGTCGCGATCGACGTAGCCGCCCTCGGTGAGGAGCGCGCGCGCTTTCTCGAGGTCGTACGCGTAGGGCTCGAGGTTCGGATCGTAGAAGACCTTGTTCTCGGGCGAGATCGCCGAGGTCGCGCGCTCGCCGTGACCGAAGTAGGTGTTCGCGATCATGCTCGGTGCGTCGACGCTGTGGGCGATCGCCTGCAGGAACTTCGGATCGGTGAACCAGTCGAGGCGCGGGTCGCGTCGGCCGTCGTGGACGTAGTGCGCCGGATTGCGGTTGAAGCTCACGAACAGCATCCCGGTATCGAGGCCGATGCGCTCGACCTTCACGTCGAGACGCTGTGCGCGGCCGCGAAGATCGTCGATCTCCTCCGGCCGCGGCGAATAGTAGTGCAGCTGCTGGTCGAGGAACTTGAGGTACATCGTGTTCTGATCCGGCACGATGAGGAGCGCTTGCTCGGCGATCCGCGGCAACTGACCGCCGACCTCGTCGTGCATCCACCAGCCGTCCCAGCGCCGGTACTGGAGGAGCTGCGCCGGGACGTAGCGGGTCATGCGGTACGGTCCGGTGCCGACGAGCTTCTCGGGCGGCGCGTCGATCCCCCAGCTTTGCGCGAACGTGCCGTCCGTCAGCGCCTTGCCGAGCACGTGCTTCGGCAGGATCACGAACCCGATGCTGTTCAACAGCGGCGCGAACGGCTCCGCGAGCCGCAGGCGGACGGTCAGCGGATCGACGACCTCCACGTCGATGCGCTTGCCGCCGACCGTGAGGACGTGCTTCAGGCTGTTCGGGACCTTCGGATCGTAGATCGCGTCGAAGGTGAACGCGACGTCGGCGGCGGTGAATGGCTCGCCATCGTGCCAGTGCACGTCCGGGCGCAAATGAAACGTCCAGGTCGTACCCGCGTCGTCGTGCTCCCAGCTCGTCGCCAGCATCGGCTCCGGCAAGGTCGTCCGCTGATTCAACCGCACCAGCCCCTCGAAAAGGTCGCTCGTCGCCGCGCCGGACGCACTGTCGACGGACATGAGTGGATTGAACGTCTTCGGATCGCTGATCGTCGCCGTGACGAGACGATCGCCGCGGCGCAGACGCTCGTCGCCGGCGCTGCGACGGCACCCGGCGACGGCCGCGACGGCGAGCACACAGAGCGCGAGCGCCGTGGCGCGGCTCGCAGCGCGTATCACTCGGCTGCTCCGAACGGCAGCGTGTCCGGCGGGCTCGTGTCGAGACGCACCTCGTCGACACCGGGCCGCGGCGGAAACGCGAAGACGTCGGCGCTCACGGGAGCGCCGATCGTCGGCGATTCGTAGCGTACCTGAATGCGACCGCCGTCCGGCAGGATGTGCATGTCGATGCTCAGCGGAAACGCGAGTCCAGCGATCGTCCGGTAATTGCCGAGCTCCACGCGCAGAGTACGGCCGGACTCGATGGGAGTCTCACTCGCCACCGGGAGCATCGAGTCGGGCGCGACCCAGACGTCCTGCCGCCCGCCCTCGATCGGCACCCGCAAACGCAGGCTGCCCGCGCCCTCGTCACGCGTCAGGGTCGGGTCGCCGATCATGCGGCGCTCCGGCGGGAGTCCGACGAGCACCGACGCGACGTCGGCGGGATCGACCGGCAAACCCGTGTATGCCGCGACGCTCGCTCGTGTCGCAGCGCCGCGATAGGTCCGATGATCGCGACGCACCCAGACCGCGAGCTCGTTCCGGTCGCAGGCGACGACCGCGACGGCGCCGATCGGCGACAGCGCCTCCAAGCGGAATCGATCGGGTGGCGCGACGACGATCGCGTGCCGCGCGGCGGCGTGCGCGTCGCCGGATTCGTACGACACGCGCGCGAAGCCGCGGACCGACGTGAGCGCATGGCGGCGCGCGGCGATCGCGGCGACGACCCGGTCGGCACGCGGCAGCGTCTCGGGAAACGCCGGCCGCAGGCGTCCGGCACGGCAGCCGGGCGCGGCGAGGAGTCCAGTGAGCGCGAACGCGACCGCCCGCCTGCGGCGGTCACGACCCCGTGTCACTCGTCCGCGTGCCGGCGCCGAGGAGCCCGAGCTTGCCCTTTAGGCGATCGATCTGCTCCGGCTCTTTTGCCTTCCGTAAGGCCTCTTCGTAGACGCGGACGGCCTCGCGCGGCCGGCCGACCTTCTCGTACGCGTCGCCGAGGTGCTCGGTGACGGTCGGGTCCTCGCCTGCGAGCTCGATCGCGTGCTCGAGCTGCTCGACGGCACGCGTGTAGTCGCCGCGCTGGTAATACACCCACGCGAGTGAGTCGATGTAGAAGCCGTCGTTCGGTTCGATGGCGAGCGCGCGACGAATGAGGCGCTCGGCCTCCTCGAGATGGCTCCCCTGTTCTGCGTAGGTGTAACCGAGGTAGTTCAGTGCCGCCGCGTTTTGCGGATTGATCGCGATCGCCCGCTCCATCAGCTCGATCGCTTTCGTCTTGTCCTTCGCCTCGTCGTAGAGCGCACCCAGGGCGAAGAGCTGCTTGTCGTCGTCGGGCGAGAGCGCGACGGCCTCTTCCAGCGCCGCGATCGCCTTCGGGTAGTTCTTCTGCTCGCGGTAGATCGAGCCGAGATAGCTCAGCAGCTCCGGATTGCGCCCTTTGGTCGCGAGCGCGCCCTCGATCTCGGCGATCGCGGCGCCGCCGCGGCCCAGTTTCTGCTCGATCGCCGCGCGCTGCACCCGGCTGTCGACGTAGTACTCGGAGTCGGTCCCGATCTTCTCGAACGTTTCCAGCGCCTTCGGGTATTCCTTGGTCTCCGCATACACGGAGCCGAGGTAGTATCGCACGCGGTCGTTGTCCGGCTCGGCGGCGAGGACGAGGTTCAGCTCGGTCGCGGCGCGGTCGTACTCGCCCTTTTCGAAATAGATGAGCCCGATCTTGATGCGCGTCTCCTCGGGATCGGTCTCGATTTTCTCGAGCGCGTGGTACTGGAGGAGCGCCTCGTCGAGCTTCTTCTGGCCGATGTACAAGCCGCCGAGACGCTTGCGCACGAGCGCGCTGTTGGGATTCGCGGCGAGGATCTGCTGATAGAGCTCGATCGCGCGGCCGTAATGCTTCTGCAGCTCGTAGAGCGTGGCGAGATCCATCAAGATCAGCTCGGACTGGGGATTGCGCTTGAGCGCCTCGCGGTAGGCATGCTCCGCCCTGTCGTAGCGTCCGGCGGCGGCGTTCACCCGTCCGAGGTAGTAGTAGCCGAGAACGGATTGCGGATTGAGCGCAATCAGCTTGTCGAGGGTCGCGACCGCCTCATCGTAGCGACTCTCCTTTCCGTAGAGCGCCCCGAGATAGAGGTACGCCTCCTGGTTCTCGGGCTCGAGCTGCAGGACGCGCTTGTACTGATCGGCGGCTTCGTCCTGCCGGTTCAGCGCCGACAGAATGCCGGCGAGCAGCAGCCGCGCCTCGGTGTTGTTCGGGCGCGCCGCGACGACGTTCTGACAATGCTGCAGCGCCTCCTCGAGCGCGCCTTTGCGCACGAGGAGCATCGCGAGACGCAGCTGCAGGAGCGGGCTCTCGGGATCCTTCGCGACCGCGTCACGAAAGGCGGCGAGCGCAACCTCGTAGTTGCCGTCGTTGAGAGCGATCTCCCCTTTCAGGAAGTCGCCCATCGCTTGCACTTCCGGCGACGGCGGCTCGACGCGGCCCGGCAGCGCGCCGACGCGCGGGTCCCATTGGAGGTGCGCAGGCGGCCCAGGCAGCTGCCGATGCCCCGGTCCGCAGCCGGCGGCGAGGACCAGCCCCGCGAGCACCAGGCCGATACGGACGGAATGCGACATGGGGGTGACTGACGCGCCAAGGTACCACGCGCTTTTGCGGGTGGTCAACGAACTCTCGGGCGGTGGCGTGAGAGATCTCGCTGGCGTCGTCGGTTACGCGCTGAGCCCGATCTTTTCGGTCCGGCAATAATCCGCGTGCACTGCTATCCGCATCTTCAGCCAGCCCCCTCGTGTGCGTGTGCCGCGGCTTGGCGCGCAGCTGCCTGCGCCCCAGGTGTGTGCGATGCATCGGCGTGGCAGGAGCCGATCCACCGTGACCCGTCGGCGTAATATTCCTTTTTCCAGATCGGCACGAGCGCCTTCAAGCGATCGATGCCATGGCGGCAGGCGGCGAATGCCTCGTCGCGGTGGGGACTCGAGACGGCGATCGCAACGCTCGCCTCGGCGAGCGGCACGATACCGACCCGATGGACCATGGCGACGCCGACGAGCGGCCAGCGCTGTCGCATCTCCGCCCCGATCGCTCTCATCTCGCGGATCGCCATGTCTTCGTAGGCCTCGTACTCGAGTCGCACGACGCGACGGCCGTCGTTCTCGTCACGGGTCGTCCCGACGAAGAGCGCGATGCCCCCGGCGCGCGCATCCGTGACCGCAGCCAGGACCGCCGCCACGTCGATCGTTGCGCCGGTGATCAGATACGAGTCGTGCGCTCCAGTCGCCATGGATCCACCACTCACCGGGGGAATCAACGCGAGCTCGTCATTGTCATGGAGCACTTCCGCCGTGTCAACGTAGACGCAATTCAACGCGAAACGCACGCTGGCATCCTGCAGCACAGGATGCTGCGCACGGAGCTGCGTCCAGAGATCGGCGATCGACGTTCCCTCCGCGACCTCGACGCGCGCCTCCCGTCCGCAGTGCTCGCGCAAATAGGCGAAAAAGAGGACCCGAATGGTCATCGCTCCGGTCCGATGAGCGCCACCGCGTGCCCGAGGACCGGCAGGATGAGCCGCTCCATCGCCAGTCGACACGCCGCCCTCGACCCGGGAAGCACCGCCACGAAGGTCGTGGCGATCACCCCCGCGGTCGCCCGACTGAGGAGCGCCGGCGGCCCGATCTCCGCGAAGCTCAAGGCGCGGAACGTCTCCCCGAACCCGGGCAGCTCGAGCGTCCAGAGGCTTCCGATGCTTTCGATGGTCACGTCGCGCGGCGCGATTCCGGTGCCTCCGGTCATGACGAGCGCCCGGACGTCGCGGCGTTCGACGATCTCGGTCACGCCCGCGCGGATCGCCACTGGTTCGTCCGGTACGATTGCGTAGAACGGGACCGGATGCCCACCGGTTTCGAGAAGGGTGCGAATCAGCAGCCCGCTCTCGTCGTCCGCCTCGGTCCGCGTGTCGCTGACGGTCAAAACGGCGCAGCCGATCTGGTCGGCGGGAACCGCTTGATGATGCGACGCCACAAACGGGAGTTAGCGGAGGCGCCGTGGATCGGCAACGGACCTATTCAATACCTCGATGGGCCGTTGGTGCCCCTCTGGGGGTGACGCTTCCGGGTGCCGTGTCCGAAAACGTCACCCCCTAGAGAGAAGGAGGATAAGCCATGAGGTACGCAGTGTTCTTGAAAAGGCATTGAGGAATGCCCGAACACACCTCCCCACGACGCTCCTCTTATCGCGCGCCATCCAAGCTATGTAAACAGGACCATTTCCCTATACCGGTGAGAAAAGTTCCCTACGCCACGACGCCGCTGTGGCCGAAACGACGCTACAGAGCTGTAAGGTATTGTTTCGACATCTAAATCGCGACTGCCGGCGACGTGACCCTCCGGGCCGGTTATTCGATCGCAGGTGTCAACCCTTCGCGAAGCGCGTATTTCACCAGCTCCGCGGTCCGGCGACAGTGCAGCTTTTGCATCAACCGCTCGCGGTGCTGCCCGACCGTCTTCGGGCTGATCTTCAACGCCGCAGCTATCTCCTTGTAACTGTTGCCTTCGGCGATCAGCTGCAGCACCTCGCGCTCGCGCGGCGTGAGGACCGACAGCTTCTCGGCCTTGGCGGCCCGATTGGTCTCGAGGTAGCCCTCGACGATCATCCGCGAGACCGGAGCGCTGAAGTAGCTGCCGCCGTTGCGGACGCTCTCCAGCGCAGCGATCAGCTCGTTCCCGGCCGCGCTCTTCAGGAGATACCCCGCGGCGCCGGACTCGAGCGCCTGCCGCACATACGATTCGAGGAGGTGCATCGAGAGCACGACGACCTGGGTCCGCGGGAAGCGTTGCCGCACTTGTCGCGTCGCTTCGATGCCGTTCAACCCCTTCATCGCGATGTCCATCACGACGATGTCGGGGTGGAATTGCTCGACGAGCTTGACCGCGCTCCGGCCGTCCTCCGCCTCGCCGACGACTTGAAACGCGCCGTGCTTCTCCAGCAGCGTCCGCAGGCCCTGACGGAACAGCGTGTGATCGTCAACCAGCAGCACGCGCATCCACGGCCTCCACCGGACACGTCACGACGAGGTGACTGCCCTTTCCCGGCCGCGACCGCAGCTCGAGCCGGCCGCGCAGGTGATCCATCCGTTCCCGCATGCTCGCGAGACCGAGCCCGACGCGCCGCTCCACACCGAGGCGCGTCGCATCGAATCCACACCCGTCGTCGCGCACTTCGAGCCGCACCGACGTCGGCGCGAGATGCAAATGCACCTTCACGTGCGCGGCACGGGCGTGCTTCACGACGTTCGTCAGCGCCTCTTGGGCGATGCGATACAACGCGAGCGCGAGATCCGAGTCGAGCCGCACCGGCGAACCCGACACGCGATAGTCGACGACGAGACGACCGCCGCTGAAGTACGTCTCGATCAGCCACTTCATGCTCTCCGCGAGCCCGAGATGCTCGAGCATCGGCGGCCGCAGGCCGTACGCCAGCTCACGGATCTTCTCGATGATGCCGGTGAGCAGCGACTCCGTCTCGACGACCTTCGCGCCCAGCGCCGTGTCCATCCCGCGCTCCTTCAGGAGCTGCAGGTTGATGAGGATCGCCGAGAGCGTCGGCCCCATCTCGTCGTGGAGCTCGTGGGCGATGCGCTTCCGCTCGCTCTCGAGCACCGAGTACTGCTGCGAGTACAGCTGCCGCAGCAGTTGTCGATGTCCGAGCACGTCCTCGAAGAGTCGCGCGTTGCGGATCGCGATGCTCGCATGGTCGCCGAGCTGCATGAGCGTGCGCCGGTCGTGATCGGAGAAGACGCGCGGCCGGCTACTCGAGACGTTCAGGGTGCCGATGACCCCGGTGTCACCGCGGAGCGGGACGATCAGCAAGCCGCGAACGTTGGACGTCGCCTGCAGCGCGCGGAGAAGCGCACGGCGGTCGGTCTTCGCGTCGCGGCAGCGCACGGCGCGTCCCGTCCGCACCGCGATCCCCGAGAGGCTGCCTTCGACCGGAAATCGGAAGCCGCGGATGTCGCTCTGGCGCTCCTGCAAGCGGCTGGTGCTGGCGATCTCGAACTCGGTGCCATCGCGGTTCAGCAGCATGACGAGCGCGCCGCGCGACCGCGTCAGACGCTGCGCCGCCGAGGTCACCATGTCGAGGATCGCAGGGAGCTCGAGATTCGCGCTCAGCGCCGCGGCGATGCGCCGCAAGAAGCGTGTCTCCGACCGCGTCTCGCGCCGCGACTCGCCCGCGCCGACGACGTGCATGGCGGTTCCGAGCTGCCGTCCGAGCGCATCGAGAAACCGGAGCTGCGCCGCCGGCGGACGAGTACTCTCGCGGAAACCGACGCCAAGGACGCCGAGCACCTTCGTATCCGAACGGATCGGGACGAACGCTCCGGCGCCGTAGCGGCGGAGGAGCGACCGTGGCCACGGTGGGAGACGGCCGTCGGGATCGCCGGCACGCACGATGCGCCGCCCGCGCCGTACCGCCTCGTTCCCGACGAGGGATTCCAGCGGAATCCGCCGCAGCCGCGCACGCATCCGCTTCGAGAGCCCGACGGCGGCTTTCAGATCGAGCCAACGGCCGGTCGGGTCGACGAGTCGGATCGTCAGGACCGGAACGTCGAGCGCGCGCGCGAGCCGGCTCGCGAGTCCGGCGAGCACCCGCGCGCCGAGGCGCGATTCACCGGCCATGCGGAGAAGCGCCGCGAACGTCGCGAGGCTTTCCGGCGCAAGCGGCGTGCGGCGCGTCGGGGAGGTCGGCGCTGCGGACGCGCCACCTGGCTCCCCGCTGCCCGCCTTCGAGGACGTCCGGGGGCCTCGCGTCCCCGCTTGCCACCCGACGGTCGTCGCGGCTCGCACGCGCGCGACGCTACTGCCGTTGCTTTTCGAGTGTCAAGGTGAAGGGCGTCAGAGGCGAAGCGAGACCGGCGGCGGCCTCTCGATCTTGGTGCCGCAGGTCGCGGAGCAGCGCACGCACACGTATTCGAACTTGTCGCCGTCGGGCAGCACGAGAAGCAGACGTTTGCGGACCGGCACCGCGTCCGCGCAGCGCGGGCAGCGCAGCAGCGTCGCCTCGAGGTCGCGGAACTGACGGCGCGCGTCACTCGGCGGCGGAGCGAACGGATCGCGCATGCCCTAACGTAGCACATCGACCCGCGACGCGCGTCTCGCTCGAGTAGCGGTTACCTTGCATCGCGACGCAAATCGACTCAGTACCCAGCGTTCGTTGCTGGGGACGGACGGCGCCGTTATAGTCGCGCGGATGGCGGGCGCGATCTACGTCGAGACGTACGGCTGCCAGATGAACCTCGCCGACAGCGAGCTCATCCTCGGCCACGTGGCCGCGCACGGCTACACGACGACCGACGATCCCGCGGCCGCCGACGTCATCCTCCTCAACACCTGCGCGATCCGCGAGCACGCCGAGGAGCGCGTCGTCGGACGTCTCACCGACCTCGCGCGCTTGAAGGCGCGGCGGCGCGATCTCGTGCTGGGGATGTGCGGCTGCATGGCGCAGCATCATCGCGCCGCGGTCGCCGCGCGCGTTCCCGCCCTCGACCTGGTCGTCGGGCCCGACGCGTATCGCCGTCTGCCGACGCTGCTCGCCGCGGCACGCGCCGTGCGTGCCGACGCCCACGTTCCGATCCGCGGTCGCCGGCGCGACGACGCGACCGCTGCAGCCTCACGTGTCGCGGACGTCGATCTGCTCGTCGACGTCCGCCTCGACCCGGATGAAACCTACGCCGACTTGCCGAGCGCGCGCGCAGCGGGAGCCGTGCGCGCGTGGATCACTGTGATGCGCGGCTGCGACAAGTTCTGCACGTTCTGCGTCGTCCCGTACGTCCGCGGGCGTGAGCGCAGTCTCGCCGCCGACGCCGTGCTCGCGCAAGTGCGGGCCGCGGCCGCAAACGGCGCCCGCGAGGTCGTGTTCCTCGGCCAAACCGTGAACGCGTACCGCGACGGCGACTGCGACCTCGCCGGCCTCTTGTGCCGCGCGGCCGACGTTCCCGGGATTCTGCGTCTGCGCTTCACCTCGCCGCACCCAGCGGACATGACGCCGGCGCTCGTCGCCGCAATGGCGGAGGTCCCGGCGATCGCGCCGCAGCTGCATCTGCCGGTGCAATCGGGCTCCGACGTGGTGCTGGCGCGCATGGAGCGCGGCCACACCGTCGCCGACTACCGCGACCTCGTCGCGCGTCTGCGCGATGCCGTACCCGAGATCGCACTTTCGACGGACGTGATCGTCGGTTTCCCCGGCGAATCGCCGGCCGACTTCGAGGCGACGTGCCGGCTGATCGAAGAGATCGGCTACGATCACGCCTTCCTCTTCAAGTACTCGCCGCGCACGCTCACGAAAGCGGCGCGCTGGGACGACTCGGTCGACGAGGAAGAGAAGGGTCGGCGTCTGGCGCACGTCATCGCCCTCCAAGAGCAGATCAGCGCGGCGCGCAACCGCCGCTGGATCGGGCGCACCGTCGAAGTACTGGTGGAGGGCGCGGCGCGACGCTCGCCGGGCTGCGTCGCCGGGAAGACGCCGCAGTTCCTCACCACCGTGGTCGCCGCCGACGCCGCGCCGGGCACATGCCTCACCGCGGTCGTGACCGGCGCCACCGCGCACACCCTGATCGCGACCGCCGTCGACGCTGCGCCGGACGACCGCGCGTCGCGCGCGGCATAGCCGGACACAAGCCGCAAAGAACGCCGCGTCGCGACGTCGATCAGCCGCTGGCGCCTGCCTCGGCGAGGAACTCGCACACCAGGCGCGCGAACCCGAACGGATCCTCGTGGAAGATTGCGTGCCCCCGCTCGGGCACGATCTCGAGGCGACAACGCAGCACGCCCCGGCTGATGATCACCGAGCCGCCGACGCCGAGAACGTCGTCGGCGCCGACGATGACGAGCGTCGGACAGCGCACGCACGCGAGCTCCGGCGTGAGCGGCGCACCGGACAGCGATCCCATGGCGCGCGCGACGTGCGCGAAGCCGCGGCCGTCCGGCGGCATGCTCGTGGAGTCGGCGCCGAGACGGCGCACGACGGCGGCTCCGCCCTCGCGCTCGCCGAGTGCGGCGAGCGATTCGTAGTAGGCGGCCGCGCGCGCGTTGCACTCGCTGGACGTACCGACGAGGATCGCGCTGCGCACGCGCTCCGGATGTGCGATCGCGAGCTGCATCGTGACGACGCCGCCCGCGGAGTGTCCGAGCGCGTGCACCGGCGCGTCGCCGGCGGCCGCAGCGACGATCGCCTCGAGATCGTCGCCCAGCGTCGCGACGGTGCACGGCGCGCGCGGCGACCCCGAGCGACCGTGCGAGCGCAGGTCCCACGTCACGACGCGGTAGCGGTCCGCGAGCGCCGCGACGAGCGCGCTCCACGTCGCCCCCGACGAGCCGAGCCCGTGCGTCAGCACGACCGTCTCGGGTCCGGAGCCGGCGACTTCGTAGTGCAGCGAGACGCCGGCGCGCGTGACTTCCATCGCCCTACGCGCCCGCGACGTCGAGCGTGACCTCCTCGAAGTCACGGCTCGCGTCGTTCCACGCATACGCCTTCACGTCGCGCACGACGCCTTCGTAGACCGAGAGCACGGCGTATCCGACGCCGGGATACGACGGCTCCGGATCGCCGTCGGGCTCGCCCCAGAGCGCGCGGGCGCGGTCGGTCGGCGAGAAATAGGCGTCGTGGCTCGGGTGCGAGTGGTAGAAGACGAGGATCCGCCAGCCTGGGCGGTCGGCGTCGCGGTTCACCTCGAAGAGCTCGCGTGGATCCATCTGGTACGCGGTGCGGGCGTCGCGCGGATGCGTCGCCGGGTCGGCGGCGTTGAGCGCGTTCTGGATGTTCGTCATCCGCCGCACGACTTGTCCGTGCGGGGTGGCGAAGAGCGCGCCGCAACACTCCTCCGGAAACGACTCCTCGGCATGAGCGCGCATCGCCGCCATCGCCTTCGCGTCGATCGCGATCATCGTCGCCGCATCATGAGCGCGCGCCCGTCGATTGCAAGCCGCCGAGACGCTCGCGCCAGCGGATGAGACGCGTGAGCGTCGTGTTGACCGGCGTCGGCACGCCGGCTGCCGCGCCGAACGTTGCGAGCGCGGCGTTGATGGCGTCGATCTCGGTCCGCCGCCCGCGCTCGAGGTCCTGCAGCATCGACGAGCGGTGGTCGGCGGTCGCGGGAACGAGGCGCTCGTAGAAGAGGCGGCGGTACGCGTCGGCGCTCGGTGCCCCCGGCGTGACGCCGCGTGCGCGCGCGACCGCGTACGCCTCGGTGATGACGTCGTCCATGATCGCGCGCGCGTCGGCGTCGGCGGCGAGCGCGCCATAGGGAAGGCCGAGGAGAGCGCCGAGCGGGTTCAGTGCGGCGTTGTAGAAGACCTTCGTCCACAGATACGCATGCACGTCGCTCACGGCCTCCGCGGGTATGCCGGCCGCGGCGATCCGCGCTGCCCAGCGCCGCGCATGCGCGTCGGCGGCAGGATCGCCGACGACCGCGGCGCCGATCGCGACCGGCTCGGCGCACACCGTGACGCGCGCGCGGCCGGGCGCGGGAATCTCGGCTCCGAAGATGACGCGGGCGCCGACCGCGCGCCCGGCGCCGACCGCGTCGCGGACGCGCTCGACGTTCCCGAGGCCGTTTTGCAAGGAGATCAGGCACCCATCGCGCGCAACGAGCGGCGCGACGGCGGCGAGCATCGACGCCGTGTCGTACGACTTGACGGTCAGGAGAACCGCGTCGAACGGCGTCTGTAGACGCCCGGCGTCGGTCGCGACCGCCACGCCCGCCACCTGCCGCGCGCCGAAGAGCCCCTCGATCGTGAGACCGCCGGCCGCAATGGCTTCGAGGTGCGGCGCGCGCCCCAGCAGCGTGACGTCAGCGCCGGCTGCGGCCAAAAACCCGCCGAACACCGACCCGAGCGCCCCAGCGCCGGCAACGAGCACCCGTTGCGACATGGTTTCGGTCATTCGCCGATCATTTGCTGCGGCCGGTACTGGGGCGAGTTGCGAGCCAGACGAGGCGCGAGGGAAGCAAGCAGCGCAGGCGTAGCAGCGCTACGCCGAGCAGCGCAGCGCCCGAGCAACGAAGTATGGCGACGCAAATCGCCCCAGTACCGCCTGAGCAACGAAGTATGGCGACGCAAATCGACCCAGTCCCGGTCATGGCTGGCGCCTGGTCCTCCGAAAAGCGCTCTGCTACTATCCCACTCCCGAGTTTCTCGCATCCTTCACGTCATCCCACGAGGACGGTTGCCCCCATGAGTGAGCCCAAACGATCTGCCCGTGCCGATGTGCCAACGACGAACGGAACCCTTGTCGCCTGGGTCGACGACACGGCGCGCCTCACCAAGCCCGATCGCGTGTACTGGTGCGACGGCTCCCTCGAGGAGAAGAAGCGCCTGACCGACGAGGCCGTCGCGCACGGCATCCTCATGCCGCTGAACCCCGAGAAGCGACCCGGCTGCTACCTCCACCGCTCGAGCCCGACCGACGTCGCGCGCACCGAGCACCTGACGTTCGTCTGCACGCGGGAGAAAGAAGCCGCGGGCCCGAACAACAACTGGATGAGCCCGAAGGACGCGTACGCCAAGCTCGGCGCGCTGTTCAACGGCTCGATGAAGGGCCGCACGATGTACGTCGTGCCCTACCTCATGGGACCGGCGGGCTCGCCGTTCTCGAAGGTCGGCATCGAGATCACCGACAGCATCTACGTCGTGCTCAACATGCGCATCATGACGCGCATGGGCGGCGTCGCGTTCGACGCGCTCGGCGACTCGCCCGACTTCAACCGCGGGCTCCACTCTACGCTCGACCTCGCCCCCGAGAAGCGTTTCATCTGTCACTTCCCTGAGGACAACACGATTTGGTCGATCGGCAGCGGCTACGGCGGCAACGCGCTCCTCGGCAAGAAATGCTTCGCGCTGCGCATCGGCTCGTGGCTCGGCCGCAGCGAAGGCTGGCTCGCCGAGCACATGCTGATCCTCGGCGCCGAGGATCCGCAGGGGCGCACCCACTACGTCGTCGCCGCGTTTCCCAGTGCCTGCGGCAAGACGAACTTCGCCATGATGGTGCCGCCGCCGCACTTCAAAGGCTGGAAGATCACCACGGTCGGCGACGACATCGCGTCCCGACGGCGACGTCTGGTGGGAAGGCAAGGACGAGGAGCCGCCCGACGGCTTGATCGATTGGAAGGGCAACCCCTGGAAGCGCGACTCCGGCCAGCCGGCGGCGCACCCGAACTCGCGTTTCACGGCGCCGATGACGAACAATCCGATCCTCTCGCCGCACGCCGACGATCCGCGCGGCGTGCCGATCTCGGCGATCATCTTCGGCGGCCGCCGCGCGACGACGGTGCCGGTCGTGCTGCAGGCGTTCAACTGGAGCCACGGCGTCTATCTCGGCGCGACGATGGGCTCGGAGACGACGGCCGCCGCGACGGGGCAAGTCGGCGTCGTGCGTCGCGATCCGATGGCGATGCTGCCGTTCTGCGGCTACGACATGGGTGAGTACTTCGCGCACTGGCTGCGCATGCAAGGCCGTTTGAAGAACCCGCCGCCGATCTTCCTCGTCAATTGGTTTCGCAAGAGCCGCGAAGGCAAGTTCCTGTGGCCGGGTTACGGCGAGAACATGCGTGTCCTCGAGTGGATCCTCGCACGCGCGAACGGCGAGGTCGGCGCGCGCGAAACGCTCGTGGGAGCCGTGCCGCGCGACGGCGATCTCGACCTGGAGGGTCTCGACCTGGCGCCGGAGAACGTCGCCGCGTCGATGGCCGTCGACCGCGACGAGTGGCGAACGGAGATCGAGTCGCAAGGCGAACTCTTCGCCAAGCTCGATGCGACGATGCCCGCCGCATTGCGCTTGGAGCGTCAGCTGCTCCAAGCCAAATTGTGACCGCGGGGCGCTTCTAGGCGCGCCGTGGACAATTCTCGGCCGCGACCGTCATTCGACGCACACTTTCGTCGCCGCGGCGACGGGACACCGGGGTCAACTCTGTGTTATCGCTCGCGCGTCTCGCCGCCCGCCATGGCGGGTCGGTGGCATCGCCCTTGCTCTGCTCAGATCGCATGTCCACTAAGGGACAGGCCGGCTTCACCCTCATCGAGCTCCTGGTCGTGACGTCGATCATCGGCATCCTCGCGAGCATCGCGATCCCGCAATACGCGAGTTACCGGGCGCGGAGCTTCGATTCGAAGGTGATGGCGGCCGTGCGTAACGCGGCGACGGGCGAGGAGTCCTACTACGCCACTAACCAGGGCTACACCGGCAACACCGCGCAGCTGACCGGCATGGTGCCCGGCGACGTCGACGTGACCATCTCGCCCGGGAACAGCGGCGACCTGGCGACGTCGTTCCGCGTGCACGGCTCGCATCCGCAAGCGGCGCACCAGTTCGACTGGGTGAGCGATCCGCTCCCCGGCGATCCGAACTTCATCTCGATGTAGCGTCGGCAGTCGCGCGCCCTGACGTCCCGGCGCGTGCATCGGAGCGCCGTCCGCGTGTAGAGTCGGCGGCATGAGCCCCGCGCTGGCGATCTCGACCGAGCGCCTGACGGCTCTGTTTCTCGAGCTCGTCCGCATCGACAGCCACTCACGCAAGGAGCTCGCGGTGGCGGAGCGCCTCGAGGGCGAGCTGCGCGCGCTCGGCGCCGAGATCTGGTACGACGACGCCGGCACGAAGGTCGGCGGCAACGTCGGCAATCTCCTCGCGCACGTCCGCGGCACCGTCACCGCCGAGCCGCTGCTGCTCGCCGCCCACATGGACACCGTCGTGCCCGGGGAAGGTGTGAAGCCGATCATCGAGGGCGACGTCATCCGCAGCGACGGTACGACAGTGCTCGGCGGCGACGACAAGTCGGGCTGCGCGATCATCTGCGAGGTGCTGCACGTCCTCGCCGAGCAGCGGATCCCGCACGGCGACCTCGAAGTCGTCTTCACGATCTGCGAGGAGGTGGGGCTCCTCGGCGCGAAGCACCTCGACGTGTCGCGCCTCCGCGCCCGCTCCGGTCTCGTCCTCGATAGCGACGCGCCGGGCTACCTCTTCACGCGCGCGCCGGCGGCGAATCACCTCGAGTTCGTCGTCCACGGCCTCGAGGCGCACGCCGGCATGGCGCCCGAGGAAGGCATCAGCGCGATCCGCGTCGCGGCCGAGGGGATCGCCGCCATGCGCCTCGGCCGCATCGACGCCGAGACGACGGCCAACATCGGCACGATCCGCGGCGGCGCGGCGACGAACATCGTGCCGAACCGCGTCGAGCTGCACGGCGAGGCCCGCAGCCACGACGTCGCGAAGCTCGAGGCGCAATGCGCGCACATGCGCGCGTGCTTGGAAGCGGCCGCCACGCGCCACATCGTGAACCGCAGCGACGGCCCGGTGCGCGCCTCCGTCGAGTCGCGGATCTTCCGCAGCTACGAGGAGATGGCGGTGCCGGACGAGTCGCCGATCGTGCAGCTCGTCCTCCGTGCTGCGCAGGCGATCGGCGCGTCGGTCGAGAGCGCCGCGATGGGCGGCGGATGCGACGCGAACGTCCTGAACCGCCGCGGGTTCGAGGTCGCGAACCTCGGGACCGGGATGCAGAAGATCCACACCGTCCACGAGTGGCTGCGGGTGAGCGACATGGCGCGGACGGCGGCGGTCATCACGGAGATGGTTCGGCTGCGCGGCGCCGGCGCCAGCGCCGGCTGATTCGACCCGCGCGGCACGAGACCGCGGCGCGGAAAGCGGCGTCGCGGGGCGACAAGATCTCCGCGCAGCGCGACGGTGTCAGGCGCGACGCAGGCGCGGCAAGCGCGCACCGCTCGCGACGAACACCACGCCGCCGAGCAAGCTGCTGACGACGATCACCAGAAACCACAGCGCACCGTAGGCGACCGCGCTCGCCTGCGGCACCCCGATCTTCTGCAGGAACAACAGATACCCCCCTTCGCGGAGCCCGATCCCGGAGAGCGTGATCGGGATCGCCGCAAGCGCGCTCACCAGCGGATGGAAGATGCAGATGTACGTGAACGGCACGTCGAGACCGAGCGCACGAGCGACGATGAACTGCGTCGCGATCTGCACGAAATGGAAGACCAGCGACACCGCCGACGCACCGACGAGCATGCCGCGGTCGCGCCAGAAGGGGCCGAGGTCGTTCTCGACGAAGCGGCGGATCGGGTGCGTGGGCGGGAGGACGAGACGGACGAGCACGGGCGCGAGCCACCATGCGAGGAAGATGCCGGCGCCGAAGGCTACCGTCACGTAGAAGAGCGGCCGCGGCAAATCGGCGTACCGGCCGCGGAAGAGGAGGAACGCCGCCGCGCCGATCGCGACCAGCACCACGAGGCCGTTCAACCGATCGAAGAGCACCGAGTTGAACGCGCGCACGCGGCCGCCGGCGCCCTCCGCGAGGTAGAGGCTGCGCACCAAGTCGCCGCCGAGCGTGCTCGGTCCGAAAAACATGAAGAACATGCCGATGAAGTAGTAGCGGACGTAATGAGCGAAGCTGTCGACGAGACCGACGGAGACGCCGATCAAACGCCAGCGATACGCGCTCAGCACCTGACCGACGACGTAGAGCGCGATCGCGGCGACGACGTAGCCGGCACGCGCGCCGGCGACGAGGTGCGCGCTCTCGCGAAGGTCGACCCGGCGCGCGATCAGCCAGACGGCAAGCGCGCTGACGCCGAATTGTAGAAGAATCTTCCAGCGTCCCCCGCGCGACGATTGCGACTCGTCCGGCATGGCGCGCGAGAGTCGTGTGCCGTGGCGCAAATTGCAAGCGCCGCACGCCAAGTCGCAGAGCGGATGCTCGTCGCCGCGTTGACGAGTGACGGCAGCTTGCGGCTGCGCACGCCGTCGGCTGCGGGAATGGTTCGCCTATGCCGTCGGCACGGCGGGTGCATCGTCATGCGCCATGAAGCGCGAGCACCCGACGCCGCGCCGTCCGCGGCCCCAGGCAACGTCGTCAACGACGTATTCCGCGCGACGACGCGTTCTCGTCGCCGCGCTCGCGGCGCTGACCGTCGCAACGGCGACGCGCGCGACCGCCGCGCCCGCGCACCTCGGTGACGACGCGACCACCGCGCCCGTACCGAACAGGGCACCGACGCCGCGTCTGCACGTGTCGCCCAGGTCGGGAGCGGCGCCGCTCACCGTCACACTGAGCGCCCGCCGGTCACGCGACCGCGACGGCGACCCGCTGACGTTCTCATGGAACTTCGGCGACGGTACGGTCGCCGGCGGCCGAACGGCGCGCGACCCGGCGGCGGCGAGCGCCCGGCTTACGCACGTGTACACGACACCAGGCACGTACGTGGCGGTCGTCGGCGTCGCCGACGCATCCCACGTCGCGACCGCGAGCAGGACGATCGTCGTCGAGCCGCCATCGGCGCCGGCACCGCCCGTCGGCGCGCTCGACGACGGCGCGCTCGAGGGCTTCGGCGCGACGACGGCAGGCGGCGCGGGTGGCCGGACGATTCGCGTCACGGAGCCGACTGAAGCCGCGGTCCGCGCTGCGTTTGCGGAGGCGCGCAGCGGCGGCACGATCGTGAGCTTCGACGTCGCCGGGCCGATCGTCGTGACGAGCCGGCTGCCGTATCTCAGCGGCGCGTTCGTCACGGTCGAAGGCAACGGCGCGACGTTGATCGGCAGCGGCATCGACCCGAGCGCGCCGCTCGTCGAGGTGAGCGGCCACGACGTGATCGTACGCAACCTCCGGGTGCGGAACGGCGGCGACAATCTGCGCGCGCAAGGTGACGGCGCGTACAACGTCGTCTTCAGCCACGTGTCGTCGACCGGCGCCGCCGACGACGGCATCTCGATCGGCTACGGCGCGCACGACGTCACCGTGCAGTGGAGCTTCCTCGCCGGCAACACGCGCTCGCTCTTCGTGAAGTACGGTGCGACGACCGACGTGTCGATCCATCACACGTGGGTGATGAAGCAATGGATTCGCGGCCCGCTCGTCTCCAGCGCAGTCCGCGCCGACGTCCGCAACGTCATCGTCGAGGATTGGGCGATGTGGGGCGTGCGGTTCGAGGCCGACGCCAGCGGCAACGTGGTGAGCTCGCTCTTCGACCTCGGGCCGTACGCCCACGCGATCGGGGGGAAGACGCGCAGCGCGCTGCGGCTGATCCAGTCCGGACCCGTGTTTACCGCGGGCAACGTGTACGGCGGGCTCGCCGAGCACAGCGTCGACGGCCTCGCAACGGCGCCGCTCGACGCGCCACCGGTGACGACGCTTCCGGTCGCCGACATGGAGCCGCTCGTGCGCGCGCGCGCCGGCTGTATGCCGCGCGACGACGTCGACCAAGCGTACATCGATCTGCACGACGGCTGGAACGTCGCGAAAGAGCTGCCGCTGCGATTGACGGCCCCCTGATCGGAGTTCGCATCGCGCGCGCGCTTGCGCGCGTATCGCCTTTTCGTTGCGGCCGTCGGTCCCTGATTGCCTTCCCGGGCGCCTGCGTCAGAATGGCGCGCTGAACGACCCGTCGTCGCTCATTCACTAGGAGGAGCAATCTATGAACAGAGAAGTTCGCGTGCGCCCCTGGCAGCTGGCGGTGCTGAGCATCGCCGGCGGCGCCATCGGCGCATTGATTTTTGCCGTCACGATTCCGGCACGGCTCGAGTCCCAAATGGAAGTCGAGATGCCGTCGTTCGCCAGCCTGGCGCAGCAGGTGATGCCGGCCGTCGTCAACATCAACACCAGCAAGACGATCGCCGCCGGTCCGCGCCGGCCGTATCCGAAGGGACACGACCCGTTCGAGCAGTTCTTCGGCGAGGATTTCTGGGAGCGCTTCGGCGGCCGACGCGGGCCGCAGAAGCAGCGCAGCCTCGGCTCGGGGTTCGTCATCGACAACGCGGGGTACATCGTCACCAATCGCCACGTGGTGAACGGCGCCGACGACATCGACGTGCAGTTCTCGAACGGCAAGGCGTACAAGGCGAAGCTCGTCGGCGAGGACACGAAGACCGACGTCGCGGTGCTGAAGATCAAGCCCGAAGGGCGGCTGCCGACCGTGCCGCTCGGCGACTCGTCGAAGCTGCAAGTCGGCGACTGGGTGATCGCGGTCGGCAATCCCTTCGGTCTCGAGCACACCGTCACCGCCGGTATCGTCTCGGCGCGCGACCGGGTGATCGGCGCCGGCCCGTACGACGACTTCATCCAGACCGACGCGTCGATCAATCCCGGCAACTCCGGCGGACCGCTGTTCGATCAGCACGGCAAGGTCATCGGCATCGCGACGGCGATCTTCAGCCAGAGCGGCGGCAACATCGGCATCGGCTTCGCGACCCCGATCAACCTCGCACGGCAGGTCGTCGATCAGCTGCGCGCGACCGGCAAGGTGGTGCGCGGGTGGCTCGGCGTCGGCATTCAGCCGCTGGGGCGCGATCTGCGGCAGGCGCTCGGCCTCGGCGATCTCGAAGGCGCTCTCGTCGCCGACGTGCAGCGCGACAGCCCGGCGGAGAAGGCGGGCTTGAAACGCGGCGACGTGGTGATCGCGCTGAACGGCAAGGCGGTGGTCGAGCCCGGGGCGCTCAGTCGCGAGATCGCGATGATGAAGCCCGGCACCGAGGTGCAGCTGCGCATCAATCGCGACGGCAAGGAGCGCGATCTGAGCGTCCGCATCGGGCAGCTCCCGGAAGATCGCGCCACGGCCGGCGAGGAGGAGTCGAACGAGGAGCTCGGTGGCGAGCCCGGCGGCGAGCGGCACGGCCGTGGGCAGACGGTCAACGACCTCGGCCTCGCGCTCGACAACTTGACCGATGCGGCGCGCCGTCAGCTCGGCTACGGTCGCGAGATCACGGGCGCGCTCGTCACCGGCGTCGCGTCGGGGAGTCCCGCCGACGACGCCGGCTTGCGACCCGGCGACGTGATCGTGCAGGTCGACCGCAAAGACGTCGCGGGCGCGAGCGCGGCGGTGCGTGCGCTCTCCGCAGCCCAGCCGCCGGTCCTCTTGCTCGTACGGCGCGGCTCGAGCACGGTGTTCGTGACGATCAGTCCCGCTCGCGGCTGAGCGATGGGGGGCGCGGCGAAGCGTCGTCGTCGACTCTCCGCCGCGGCCGCGTTCCCTCGGCGAGCGGGCGCAGAGCCGCGAGCGCGCTCACCGACTGCCGATACGCGCGGTAGTACGGCGCCAGGTTTCCCGCCAGCACCGACCCGTGACCCGGGGCGAGCAGCGTCGGCGCGCTCGCCTCGACGCGGTCGAGCACGCGCTGCAGCGGCACCTCCGGCGGCGTACCGTAGAACGTACGGTAGAGCTGCACCGAGAGCGACGAGCGATCGTCGCGGATGATCGCGTCGACGTGTCCCGGCTGCAGAAAGAGATCGCCGGTGAACGCGATCTGCGTGCGCTCCTCGACGAGCATGATGCCGTCCCATGCGTGCACGTACGGAGCATCGATGACGCGCAGCGTGCGCTCGCCCGCGGCGATCGCCTCACCGTCGCCGACGCCGCGAACGGGGCGGACGGCGAAATCCGCGAGCGAGGCCATCGCGGCACGCATCGAGGCGAGCGTCTCCGCATGCGGCGCGCGCGCGAGAAACTCGTTCAGCGCACCGCACTCGTCGGCCTCGAAGTGCAGGATTACGATCCAGCGCAGCGTGCTCGGATCGAGCACGCGCGCGATCGCGTTCCACGTGTCGTCGAAGTGGCTGCGCATACCGGTCGAGATCAACGTCGGCTCCGTGCCGGTCAGCAGGTACCCGTTGATCGAGCTTCGCCAGGGCTCGTGATACGAGCTCAAGCGATGAATGCCGGGCGCGACCTCGGCGATCGCGGTGCGACGGTCCGTGGCGTGATCGGCCATACCCCGACGGTATCAGTCGGATCCGCTGCCGGGAATCAGCGAAGTTTCGGCGCCGCACCCGTCATCACGTAGCGCTCGCCGCTCTGGACCGTTTCGATCGCCCGCACGAGCTCGTTCGGACGCGCGTCCTTCACGAGGTAGCCGCTCGCGCCCGCCTCGAGCGCGCCGCGGACGTAGACCTCCTCCATGTGCATCGTGAGCGCGAGCACGCGCGTCTGCGGGAAATCCTTGCGGATGATGCGCGTCGCCTCGATGCCGCTCATCTTCGGCAGCGACAGATCCATCATGACGATGTCGGGCTCGAGGTCGCGGACGCGCGCGATCGCGTCCTCACCCGTCGACGCCTCGCCGACGACGAATACTCCGACCATCGAGCTGAGCACGCGCTTCAGCCCCTCGCGAACGAGCGGATGGTCGTCGACGAGCAGCAGTCGAATCGTCGGACGTTCTTCGGGTACCCGGACCTTCTGGTGCGAAGCATTCGTTTTCGCCATCGTCATCTCACCACCACATCGATGAAGGGGGGCAGTTCTTTGTAGACCACTCCGCGACCCCGCGCCAGTCGTTTCGACGCGGCGACATCGCTCACACGGACGCGCGCGCCTCGGCAACGCGGAGACGCTGTGGTAACACGCACGTCGACTGATGGCCCGATCTCCCGACCGCACCGTGACGGCGCTGCTCGCCGCGGCCGCCGCACGCGATCGCGGCCATCCGCTGGTGGAAGACGAGCACGTCGCGCTCACCGCCTCCGAGCTCGCGACGCGCGTCACCCGCGCCGCCGCCGTGCTCGCGACCGCGGGCATCGGTGGTGGCGACCGCGTCGCGCTCTGGCTCACGAACTCGGTCGGCTTCGTCGAGGCGTTTCTCGGCGTGCTCGCGTGCGGCGCGCAGGCGCAGGTGCTCGCGCCGGTCGCACCGGCGGCCGAGGTTCGCCGCGCGGTCGCCGAAGCGGCGGCATGCGCGCTCGTCGGCGCCGCGCAGAGCGCCGACGTCGCGCCGCCGGAGCTCGCCGCGCTTGCGGTCGAGCCCGGCGGGTTGCGCGTCGCGCGGGCGCTCCGCGGCGCGCATCGCCCGCCGCGCCCGCCGATCGCGAGCGACCCGGCGTTCGTCGCGTACTCCTCGGGCACGACCGGCCGCCCGCAGCCCGTCGTCCGCACGCACGAGAATCTCTGGTGGGAGGCGGAGAACATCGCCGCTGCGACCGACATCGGCGGCGCCGACGCGATCCTCGGCGTGATCCCGCTCTCGCACTCCTACGGGCTCGGCAACGCGCTCCTCACGAGCCTACGGACGGGGGCGCGGCTCGTCTTGCGACCGCGGTTCCTGCGCCGGCCGACCCTCGATCTCCTCACCGCGGGC
>WNFQ01000531.1_pt1 | contig 52824 bp, 43 predicted proteins | sample 5400171 | NCBI WGS metagenome assembly WNFQ01 (sample SAMN13153356, study PRJNA577476) | soil metagenome | isolation source: 20 cm soil under Madrone tree | place: USA:California | collected 2016-06-14
TGAATACGATGATGCGCTCTTTCTTCCTAGTCAAGATATTAAGACTGAACCCATCGAGATCTCGCTTTTTCGTATACCGTTTAGCTTTCGCGAATTAGATCCTGTCCCTCTGCAATATCTGCAACTTCTACCTCGGCTTTCAAGGTTTCTAGAAGGCTTGGAGGTGCCCCAAGCGACGGGTCACTGGTTCACCATGTTCAAAGCGATTCAGGAAGGTCCCTCCATGAAAGAGGATGGCGCGGCCGTCGGGTTTCCAATGAGGTTACTGAAAGTTGATATAGAAAACGATATGTGGCTGTTCGCCCGAATTGTCGAAGGACGTATTCCTGAACTCTTAAAATGATTCATCACGGCATGCTGTGCTCGGGCGAACTCGTCGCATGTAGACAAGGCTGCCATCCTCGGCGCTCTGACCGTTGTAGTTCCCAGCCGAAACGGAAGACCCGAGATAACACTTGAAACTTCGCCGCCCGAAAATGTAATCTGTTTGAGCCCGAAATTGCCTGGTCTCAGTTCACTTGCCTGGGTTCCACGCTAGTTTAAAAGCCTCCCGTTTGAAGAGCTGCTTAGGATTCACCCGATGGGAATTCGCGGAACTCTGAACACAATGAGTGTCTCCGACCTGCTCCAGTTTCTGGCGTCAGGTCGCAAGACCGGCACGCTCAAGCTGGGCCTCGGTGACATCGTCAAACACATCTATCTTGAAGACGGCATAATCGTCGGCTCCAGCTCCAACGATCCGAAAGAGTACCTGGGCCAGGTGCTGCTGCATTATGGCAAGATCGACGAAGCCCAACTCCAGACGGCGATGGAGATTCAGCGCCAATCCGGCGGCAAGCTGGGCGTGATCCTGGCGTCGCGCGGTTTTGTCAGCCAGGCAGACGTGATGGAAGTCCTGCGCACTCGCACGCTGGAAATCATCTATGATCTTTTTATCTGGGAAGAAGCCCACTTCGAGTTTTTCGACCGCGAACCTCTCCCGAAAGAACTGATTCGCATCCGGGTCGAAGTTACTTCGGTGATCATGGATGGCATCTACCGCATCGATGAATGGGCGCGCTATCGCACGGTCATACCTTCCGAGCGGACTTTCTTCGAATTGAATCCGGGGTGGACGCAATCGCTTGGTAATGCGAATCCGGAATCTCGGCAAGTCCTCTATCTCGTCGAAAAACACATGACCGCGGCCGAGATTTGCTACAACATGCACACCTCGCTGTTTCATGCGTGCGCTCTGCTGTTCGATCTGGTCGATACAGGCGTCATTAAAGTAGCGGGCGAAGCACCCGCGCCGGTGGAAGTTTCGACTGACTTGTCAGCGCTCAATTTGCCAAAGACAGTACCCGAACTCCTCAAGCTGGCCCGCTCTGAGATCAAAGAGAACAATGCCGAGAATGCTTTGGCAATTATTCACAGCGCGCTGGAGCAGGAAGCAAAAAACCCCGAAGCCCAACGTTTGCGGGAAGAGGCCGAGAAGAAATACGTGGCGCAGATCTACGCCGGCGGTTTATCTCCGCGCGCCATGCCTCGGATCCTGGTGACGTCAGAGCAACTCGAGCATGAAAGACTCGGGCCGCAGGAAGGTTTTGTGCTTTCGCGGATCAATGGCGAGTCGGACATTGAATCGATCCTTTCCGTCTGCCCGTTCCGCGAGGCCGATAGCCTGCGCATGATCAAGAAGCTGCTGGATGGCGGCATCATCGGCATCAAGTAGGCAGAGGCAATGCGGTCAGTAACACCTGCGTTAGCGGGTGGGTCAAAACACGCAACTCGAGACTTGACCGATGAGCCACCCGCTGATGCAGGTGGTACTGACTGCATTGGCTCAGTTGAAAAACGCCGCGGGCGTCCTAAGCGGTTAAGACACGCGCAAGCTGCGTCGGTCTCTCTTTACGAATCACCCGACCTGTCTTACCATCCCACCACCATGCGAAAACTTGAACTGCTTCTGGTGCTGGCGGCTATTGTTGTTTCCGTTACTGCAAGCGCGAACCGTTTGCTGTCGGCGGCGCCCACAGTTTCGCCCGAGCCCGGCGTGCCACAAACAAACACCCTCTGCGGCAAAGACGAACGCGTCATCTTCAGTTGCCCGGTCAAACGTGCGGCAAAGATCGTCTCCGTCTGCGCGTCAAAAGGTCTCACGAACGAGCACGGTTACTTACAGTACCGCTTTGGCGTTCCCGGAAAGATCGAGCTCGAGTACCCGAAGGACCGGCAAGGAACGCAGGCAAAGTTTCAGTACTCTCATTACTTCCGCGCCCAGTTCGATATGACCTCGATCAATTTCACTATCGACGGTTACGAGTATTCAGTATTTGACGACTACAACGGCGAAGAGAAACCAAAGATCAGCACCCAGGGCGTCAGCGTCACAGCGCCGGGCAAGCCGAAAGAAGTAAGCTTCGTCTGCCGCATGAGACCGAAAGCTGATTACAACGATCTGCAGGCGGTGCTGCCGAGCGGGCAGGAATAACAGCCAATGGATCCAACAATCATCGCCGCGATAGCCGGAGTCCTCGGAGTCATCCTCGGCGCAGTTATCGGCGGCGTCTTTGCTCTCAAAGCAACCAAGCGCCAGATCGAAGTGATGATGGTTTCTGCCCGGGGCGACGTGAACGAGCGGCTCTATAATCAGAGTCTCCAGATCATGCGCTTCTTTGCCGAGAATCCCTCACTGCGGCCCTATTTCGCCGACAACCGGGATCTGAGTACATGTGAAAATGAACTTGAGAAATGCAGAGTGCTGAGCACGGTGGAGATGGTTGCCGGTTTCATGGAACTGGTAGCCCTGCAACTCGCCGAACAACCCGCGGAAATTCAACCGCGGTGGAAGGCCTACATTGTCGACGGATATAACTCCAGTGCTGTCATGCGTGAACATATCTCGACTTGCACGGCTTGGTATGCGGAGGATTTGCTTCGACTTCTTCCTCCGAACCAGGTGGTACCTTCAACCCACGAAACCTTCGACGAATCGCGTGCGTGAGATCGCGCCGACCCTACCCAGCGCTCAAAGCGCTGGTCTAATAACCCTTCGGGGAAGCCCGATGAATCGGGCTTGGTTTCAATACATAAAACCTCCGCCTCACCGGGTGCGTAAAGTTGCGAACGCGTGCAAGACGACGCTCGCGCATGATCTCAAATCCAAGAGAATTGAACAGCGCTCGCCAATCGCATTCATTTCGAAAGGTGCAAGGTCCGGTGCGTCCGCGCCACTGTCGATTGTGAATCCAGCAGATGCCTTTATCCCAGCACGTATCGGGAATATCTTCATAGATTACGGCGAGTCCATCGTCGCGCAGAACGCGGCGGACTTCATTCAGCACGACTGAAACGTCCTGCGCATGATGCAGGACGTAACAGAGCAACACGGCGTCGAATGAATTGTCCGGCGCGGGCGCTGTCGCTAAGGTCGATGCCGATCGCGCTTGTGCCGACCAGGGCGCTGAGGTGATGCGCGATGAAGCCATTGCCACAGCCGACGTCGAGAACTTCAGCTCCATGAGGAATCACCCGCGCGATCTCTAAAGCCATGTCATAAGCGCGGCCGACTTTGCGCCGCCGGCGTTCGCGCTTGAGGCGGCGTTTGATTCCGTTAGCCACCGTCCCTAACAATGTTCTGCGCCATCTCAGCGTACTCTGCGTCTCTGCGTTGAAAGTCTCTTCGTCATGAAATTCACCGCCGAGACGCAATGCGCGCGGAGGTTGCGCAGAGGAGAATTGTTCAGGCGAAGACTCTGGCTGTACCCGAGGAATGATCTGAGGCATCGTCTCCAGAACCAGCAAGCGCGGTGCCCGAATCATCTCTGAAGGTTTCAAGTGAAAAACAAAATGACGGATTTCTGCGGCGCGAGATTTTGATGACCATTGGCTGCAAGAAACATCGGACAGAGGTCTCAGCTAAGAGAATATTTGTTCCTTCGCGTAGCCTTCCCGAGGCCAAGGATCGGTACGGAACCGCGAGCGGTAGCGACCGGGACAAGGATTCGACTTGCGCGAAATGCTCTTGAAGATAATTATTTAGCTTATTGAACTTGAGTCTTTATCCCGCTCGCTACCGCTTGATGGTTTTATAAATTCAGCCGTCCGCTTCTCGGACGGATGCGATTTACCGAACGAACCCCAGCGATAAATCGCCGAGCTACTTTCACTTCGTCCGCTCCAGGGACGACATGCATGCGTCCTTTTTTGGCAGAGCTCTTTCGCGTTGCAACTGGATTCAATTGCAATTGGTTGGGTATGATGCCTGAAAACAAATTCGACTCGCTGCTTGAGGTTACGTGATGATCAGATTCTTCGTTGTCGCTGTCCTACTCATCTCTTTTGTCTCCAGCTTCGCGCAAACCGGATCTCGCATGAAAACGAACCAGACATTGCCCGCCGGCTATTGGCCGCTCGAAAAAAGCCAGCCGATCATCGACAAGACGCAAACGATCCGTTTAGCACCCGACCTATCCCAGTTAAGCGCAGACGAACGGAAAGCGGTCGCCAAGCTGCTGGAAGTGGGAAAGATTTTCCAGAGCATCTATGAAGATCAAAGACACCAGCAGGCACTTTCGTCTGATCGCGATCTGATCCAATTAGACAGACGCAGCGGATCTGCGGCCACCCAAAACCTTCTAACGCTTTATCGTTTGTTTCAGGGACCGATCGCTACGACGCTCGAAAACAAACGCGAACCATTCCTGCCCGTCGACCCAGTAGTGCCGGGCAAGAACGTGTACCCCTGGGGTGTGACCAAGGAAGAGATCGAAACCTATCTGAGCGCTCATCCCGAGAAGCGCGAACAGATCCTGGGGCTGCGCACGGTTGTCCGAACCGCGAACTCTTTGAATGCTGACAGCGATTTGGCGAAGCTGCGCAAATATCCGGTGCTGGATACGCTGCATCCGGGGCTCAGGGCCGAACTGGAAATGATCCAGGGCGGCAAAGCTCGTCCCGGAATGATGTTGGCGCGCCAGGGATTCTATGCCGTGCCTTACTCGGTTGCCTATGCGGATGATTTGATGAAAGCGCACGGATTATTAAACGAAGCCGCCAGCGCTCTGCAGAAGGACGACGAAGAATTTGCCGGATATCTGCGCAATCGCGCGCGCGATCTATTGTCTGACGATTACGAATCGGGCGATGCGGCGTGGGTCACCGGCCACTTCAAAAACCTCAACGCACAAATCGGTTCTTACGAAACCTATGACGATGAACTCTACGGCGTGAAAACATTCTTTGCTTTTAGTCTGCTGGCGACGCGACAGCAGGAGACAACCGCGCTGCGCCAGGCGATGAAAGGCCTGCAGGCCCTGGAAGATTCCCTCCCGTACGATCATCACAAGCGTGTGCGCGAGGACATTCCCGTCGGCGTCTATGACGTAATCGCCGACTTTGGCCAGGCGCGCGGCGCCAATACCGCCACGATCCTGCCCAACGAAAGCTATCTGGCGCGTCGCTATGGCCGCACGATCCTGCTGCGCGCAAATATCATGCGCGAACCGAATATCTTCGAGGGTACGTCGCGCAGCTTTGCGGCTGCGGTAGGCGAAGACCAGGCGAAGGCTTTGACCTCTGACGGAAACTTTTATCGCACGCTGTGGCATGAGGTCGGCCATTATCTCGGCGTCGATCGCACCAAAGATGGACGCGATCTCGATCAGGCATTGCAGGACGATTCCAGCGCTCTGGAAGAGATGAAAGCCGATCTGGCGTCGCTGTTTGTCGCCGAAGCGCTGCACAAGCAGGGTTACTATAACGACGAGGTATTTAAGTCAGTTTACGCGGGCGGCATTCTGCGCGTGCTGCAAAACAACAAGCCGCGGCGTGATCAGCCTTACAATACCATGCAGTTGATGCAGTGGAATTTCTTTCTTGAAAACGGGTTGTTAACATTTGAAAATGCCAAGCTGCGGATTCACTATGACCGTTATCACAGTGTTGTCGGTAAGCTGTTGGCGAAAGTTCTCGAGGTCCAATACGCGGGAGACAAAGCGGCGGCCGATCGTTTTATCGATCAATACACAACCTGGAAGGAAGATCTGCACGGCGTGATTGCGAAGAGCATGCGCGATCAATCGCGCTATCGCTTCCGGCTGATGAAGTATGCGGCGCTGGGGGAGTAGTGGCACAGGCTTCAGCCTGTGGTCCTCGAGCGACAATCACAGACTTTCAGTCTGTGCCACTGAGTTTATGAAAAGAGATCCGCGCACGATTGTCCTCACCCTCGGGCGATGTCTCAAACTGCAGTGCCCTGCCTGTGGCCGTGCCCCAATTTTTGGCCGACCCTTCAATGTTAAGGTCCGTTGCACGGCTTGTGGCGTCACCTTCAAACGCGAGGAAGGATTTTTTGTCGGGGCGATCATGGCCAACGTACTCGCTACCGAAGGGGTGATCCTGATTGTCTATTTTCTTTCCCTGCTGTTCACCAACCTGAATGAACAGAAGATGCTAACCGTGCTCTTTGTTGTCGGACTCACCTTTCCGCTAGCGTTCTATCATCATAGCTGGAGTCTTTGGCTGGGCGTCGATCATTTGATCGAAGGGTTGCCACGGGATGAGAAACATAAGTGAGTTGGCGGCGGAGAGGCGAGCGACGACATGAGGTCAGTACCGGGAGCGGTAGCGACCGGGTCTCTATGTGTGACCTTAGGCCACCGTGAGTAGTGCGACCCGGTCGCTACCGCTCCCGGTACTGACCTCACCGGGTCACGTGCTGGTGTACGGCGCAAACGCGCGGCGCATCTCATCGGGCACCGGGATTGGATCGAGCGTATCGCGCCGCACTGAGACAAGTACAAAATGCGCAGTCGCAATCAAACCTTCTTCGACGGCGCCGTCTGATCCCTTGCGGCGCACTTCAAAGTTCAGCCTTAGCGAAGTCTTTCCGATGCTGCTGACATAAACGCTGACTTCCAAAAGATCGTCAAGCTGGGCGACCCGGCGAAAGTCACATTCCAGGTGCACGCGCGGCAGCCAGATGTCCAGCTCATCAAAAACTTTTCCGTATGATACTCCGGCGGCGCGAAACAGTTCCGTCTCGGCAATTTCAAAGAAGCGAATGTACGAGCCGTAGAAAATAATCCGTGCGGCGTCAACGTCGCCCCAAAGGACGCGTTCTTCGATTGAGAATTTTTTCGCTTCGGTCATGGTTGTGTTGATTGGGAACAAGCCCGCAATCTCAGGTCAAGGCAAACGAGCTAACCTCCCGCACTGTTATCGAGAGCCTCCATGAAACCAAACAGCGCCCGATTGAAAACCTCCGGCTGTTCCATATTCGTCATGTGGGCTGCGTCTTCGATTATTTCCAGACGTGAGTTGCTCAGGCCTCGATGCATGAACTCGGCGTCCGCTACCGGACGGATCGGGTCCTGGCGGCCGACAATGATCAGCACCGGCACTCTGATGCCCGGCAGGTCCTCTGAATAATCGCGCCGCGCGGCCATACCGCGTTGTGCGGCGGCCGCGCCCCTCGGATCAGCGCGCGAGATCATCTCCCGTACGTGAGTGACAACTGAGGGCTTCTCTGCCAGTGTACGCGGCGCCAGCAGCTTCGTCAGAGTTGCGGCGGCTATGTCGGCCATTCCTCTGGCCAGCATCTGCTCTGCCTGCTGTAAGCGAGTCTGCCTTTCCTCTTCGTTGTCGGCCGGTGCGCGAGTGCCGGCGAGCACCAGCGCCCGCGTGCGCGCGGGAAAAATGTGGACGAATTCAAACGCCACATACCCACCCATGGACAGACCGCAAATAGTCGCGTCAACGATTTCTAACTCGTCCATCAATGCCGCGACATCGTGCGCCATGTCTGCCATGGTAGTGACTGAGCGATCAGCTTCCTTGAGTGGCACAGGCTTCAGTCTGTGACTTGGCCCAGACTCAGACACTGAAGTCTGAGTCGCCGTCTCGCCAAACCCACGTAGATCCGGAGCAATGACGCGATAGCCGTGCGCGCTCAGAAAATCGATCGGCTCGCGCCACATCGAGCGATCAAAGGGATAGCCATGCAACAGAACGACAGCGGGGCCACTGCCGGCGTCATCATAGAGGGCTTGGGTCATCGGTGAAGTGATTTTCCTTCCAGGAGTTCATTCGGTGAATCAGATTTTCTTTTAGTACGTTATTAATGATTCATTCACGCGGAAACAGCAATCGAAACAACCTCTCAGGTCTGGAAGGGTGGCTTGCCCCCGCTTGTGTTGAGGTCGACTACCTATGCCAGCCCATCTCCTTCACTGCCTGAGACAGTTTCTCGGCATCATCTGACCACCACATCTGACCACCACCAATTATGATCGACTGCAAGGGAAGCGTCGCTTTGCGAATAAAAGGATCTGAAGCTGGACCATTGATAGTCTTTTGCTGACTTCACAATTCCGGCTTTCACCGGATTAGCGTGAATGTAATTGATTTTCTGCCAGATCATCCAGCCGCTCCACAACGGCATCGCCTTAAAGCCTTCTTGCCAAACTTGATGACCGTCTGCGTCCACCTGAAATCGAAACTGTCTGCTGACTCTGACGATACTTTTCGCCGAAAGACTCTTGAGCGCACCTACGAACTCTCTAATTCGACCATCACACGGATTACTTACCAAATGAAAATGATCCGGCATTAAAACATAAGCGATAAGCTTGCTCGGCCACTTCTGGTTCAGACAGCGGAGCTCTTCAAGGAAAGCACTACAACAGGCGGGTTCTGTAAAGACCGGTGTCCGCTCCAAGAAGTTGCCGGTGACGAAGTGCAGCGCGCCCGGGAGATTCAGATTTGACCACTTACGAGCCATTCAGGAATGATCTCTTGGGAAGCAGCGGGGGCAAGCCCACCTTCCTGACCCTGAGGTTATCGAGTTGAGCTGTACATTGTCCAGATTGACTAGCATTCGAGCGAGCGCCACGCCCCTTGCATTACTTCTTCGTAGCTGTGACCGGTTACGTCGCCTGAGGAAAGCTCTCGATCGCGGCGGATCACATCGTCAATAGCAGCACGCTCATCGGTGTCCGGTAATCCTGCATCAATGCTCCCCCTTAGCGTCTGCGCGAAGGCGACACGCTCTGAAAGCCGGTCCAAGCATTTCGGTTACGCCTAACAACAAAGCTTAGCCGAGATGGAGCGCTTGTTAGCGCTCAAAGCCGTGCACTTCATATGCACGTACTTGATGGCCATGAGGAAGATCACGAGCATAGAGTGCAACTGCTTCAACGTTTGGCGTGGCTCCAAGCATAGAGACAAACGACTTAGCTCTGCCAGCCAAGAAGGCATCGTCAATGCGCAGCGAACGGCCGGGCGCGAGTGAGAAAAACTCACTCAGTCGGTTGCGCTTACTCATAAAATGACTCGTCATCTCATCACTCGCGAGATACACAAAGACACGGTGCGCTGTGGTATTAAACTGGCCAAGCCGATAAAGGTCGTGGAATATTTTCCCTGCTTTTTGTGTCCGAGGAGAGTTCTTGCCGCTAGGAATGTCGCGGTCGTATTTGAACTCTAGGGCCACGCCAACGCCATCCAGCGCAGGAATCCAAGTGTCGATTAACGCGCTTGTGATTCCGGGATGACGATGCTCCAATATTATGTCTTCTGGCTTTAGGTGCTCTCGCTCAAGCAGAGCGACGAAGAAGGTGTAGCGAACGGAATCCTCGGTTGTGAATACTTCCTTTGCGAGCCGCACCTCAAGCAGCTCCACGAATCTTTCCCATGTTTCCTGACGAATCATTTTGAGGCGATAACCTCCCTCCCAGTTTAGGTGGCCGCGCGCCGGTACAATGTGGACTCTATTCTTCAAGTTGGGAGAAGCGGCTACTGCCCCGCTTCGCATTACCGCGTTCCCGTCTCAGCCACGTTCTTCACCGGCGCCGAATTCTTCTTCACATACTTGTCGTACCACGCCAGGTATCTCTCATAGCGATCGCGGATGTAGCTGGGCCGGGTGATGCCGTGGTTCTCGTTGGGATAGATGATCAGTTGCGTGTCGACGCCCAGGCTGCGCAGCGCCTGGTACATTTGCTGGCCGCCCTGGACCGGCACGTTGAAATCGCGTTCGCCGCCGAGAAACAACGTCGGTGTCTTGATCCGATCGGTAGAAGGCGACGGTAAAGGCCGTGCCCGCGCCGCTGGTCGCGCCTTTAAACCGTGGATCGGTGGCGATCATATAATCGGTGAGAATCCCGCCATAACTCCAGCCGCCAACTCCTAATCGATCCGGATCGGCCACGCCCATTTGAATCACATGATCGACTCCGGCTTCGAGGTCTTCAACTTCATAATGTCCCCAGTCAGCGAAGATCGAACGCGAATATTTCTGGCCCCGGCCGGAACTGCCGCGATAGTTCACCACCAATACGGCATAACCATTTGCAGCAAACACCTGCCGCTCGACACTGAATGAGTGCTGATCCTGACCGTTAGGACCGCCGTGAATGCGCAGCAACAAAGGAACTCTGGTTCCTTTCACATAACCGAGTGGATAAGTCAGCAGCCCGTGCACTTCCGTTCCGTCTTTGCTTTTGAAATTGACTTCCTCGGTTTGAGCAATTTGCAGCTCAGCCAGGAGCGCGCCGTTCTGATGAGTCAACTGACGCAGCGCATTGCCTTCCATCGCGTAAACTTCCGTCGGTTTCGTGTCGTCGCCGGAAAGCAGAACCGTGTGTCCGCCGGCAGTATTCAAGCTCGAGACCACGACCGGCGGGTTCATCAGACGCACCACCGCAGCGCGAGTAATGCTTACGGGATAGACAGACCGATCGTCGGTCACCAGGGCGTTGACTGACTTACCGTCGCTGCTCACGCGCAATCCCGATACGCCACGATCAAGATCTTCCACCGCTTTCATTCGCGAGGGCGCGGTGCTGCCGTCAGCTGGCACAAACGCCAGGTGCTCCATGTTGTAAGCCCCGTATTTCTTTTCGTCGCCTTCAGTGAAGACGATCCGGGTTCCGTCAGGGCTCCATTCCGGGCGCGCGCGCGAAGCGCGATTATCCGCTGTGGTCAACTGCTTTTCAGTGGCGCCTGCCGCAGTGTTCGCGACGAACAATTGCGCCGCCGGATCACGATCCGGATCGTCGGCATGATTGCTCATGAAAGCGATACGCGATCCATCGGGCGCCCAGGAGGGCGAAGACTCGTCCCATTTGCTTTTGGTCAGACGATCCAGTTTTTTAGTAGCGACGTCGTAAAGGTAGATGTAGCTGTGCCGGCCCGACAGCAAATATCCCTGCCCGTCTTGCTTATAACGATAACGATCGATCACGATCGGCTTGGGCGGTTTAGGCGGCGTGCCAGGCGCGGGACTCGCGGCGGCTTCGGCTTCCGGATCGGGATCACCAATCACCAACGCCAGGCGCTTTGAATCCGGCGACCACTCGTAACCCTGCAAGCGTCCTTTCAATTCAGTGAACTGGTAAGCCTCACCTCCACCGCGGTCCATCAGCCACAGCTGGTTGCCCTTTGCCTTGCCGGGCCGCGATGAAGTGAACGAAAGATACTTTCCATCCGGACTCCAACGCGGCGCGGACTCGCTGTCCGTGCTGAAGGTAATCTGGCGATCGTTCTTGCCGTCATAGCCGACCAGCCAAATATGCGTGTTACCTTTGTCCTCTTTAGTGTCGATAGTCGCAACGACGTACGCCACCCATTGGCCGTCAGGCGAAAGCTGCGGATCGCGCACTTCATGCAGGCGCGCCAGGTCGTCGAGCTTGAATGGACGGCGGGCGGTTTGCGCGGACAGCGTGGCGGCAATGGCAACGATGAGAAGCAGAATGGGCGAAACGGCTTTCTTGAACATGGGTGGCATTTCCTCCTGAAGAAACTTGAGCCTGGGCTGACTGAGATTTTAACGCAGAGATACGCGATGATTGATCTGCCATGATTCGACGAGCTGTTCGAGCATTGCCGGGCTCCTCTGGTGCGCGAGAGTTTACTTCGAATCTCCGCCGGCTGTATAGAGTCGCTGGCCAAATTTGCTTAACGTTTAGAGGCGGGCCTACTGCCCGTCTCTCCTCGCCGCGCGCCGCGTTTGACGTTGCTAAGCGCAAGTGTTTGAGGCAAGCTCAGACACTGAAGGTGAAGGGCCAGCGGGCGGCACAGACTTCAGGAAACTCTGAACAAGTCATGACGCATCTTTTTCAAAACCCGCGAAGCAGGTGGAAGCATAATGGAGCCAAGCGGAACCCCAGGGTAACGAAACGTAATCAAACCGAGCGCGCGGAGCGTGCGACAGGACAAGCGCTGCGATTTGCGGTGATGAAAGGCTATCGCCCACTTCGTGGGCTTTCCGTTCACACTCCAACGATCCCTGGGGTTCCGCTGCGCTCCACCCCAGGCTTTATGCTGTCGCCGCGCTTCGCAGGCTCAAGAAAAGATCATCAACTTATTCAGAGGTTCCTTCAGTCTGTGATTGAGACTCTGGCATCCGCTAATCACAGACTAAAAAGTCTGTGCCACTAAACAAATGAAACTATCACTCAACGGCGCGACGACCATGAAAGCCGACCTGACAACCGACGTGTGCGCGGCAGCGGCCGCCGGCTTCGATTATCTAGAAATCTGGGCCGCCAAGTTGCGCGACTATCTTAAAACTCATTCGTTATCGGATCTAAAAACTTTATTTAGCCAAAGCGGCGTGAAGCCGCTCAGCATTAGCCCGATCGAATACGTCACCTTCCGAGATGCTCCGGCCTACACCCAAATCAGGACTGAGTGCGAAGAGTTGTGCGCCATCGCGGAGGCGATTGCCTGTCCGTACGTCGTGATCCTGCCAGGCAATTTTCCGCCGGGCGGCCTGAGCAGTTATGAAGTGATCGAAGAAACCGTAAGCGTGCTTAGAGAGCTGGCTTCGATCGCCGAGAGGCATAACGTCGCTTTGGCGTTTGAGTTTCTGGGCCGGAAGGATTGCAGCGTGCAGACGCTGGAGCTGGCCGATGAGATAATTCAAAAGGTGAATCGCCGCAACATTGGTCTGGTGATCGATAGTTTTCACTTCTACGTGGGTGGCTCGACCATCAAGATGATCGATGCCCTCGATCCGAAGCGCTTGTTCATTTTTCACATCAATGACGCAGAGGACCTGCCGCTCGATCAGCTCACCGATGCCCATCGTCTCTTGCCGGGCTTGGGTACTTTGAAATTGAAGGAAATGATCGGGGCTTTCAAGCGCATCGGCTACGACCAGGTGGCCAGCGTCGAGATCTTCCGGCCTGAGTATTGGGAGCGCGATCCATTTGAATTGGCGCGGGAAGCGAAGGCGGCCGTGGAGAGTGTTTTGCTGAAATCATAGCGCGATCTTATTTTTCCGCGGCCTTAAGAATCTTATTAACCGTGTTCCAGTTTCGCGTAGTTCCCGGCACACCGAGTTCTTTCTCGACAAACTTATTTGGGAATCCGCCCCGGCCGTTCTGCTTGCGGCGCGCCACGACGAACGCGACGCGATCTCTCACAGCAAAGACGTCGAGATTTTCGGTGATGGATATCAATGGCAGCTTCGGAGTGCGCTGCGGTTCCTCTGAGAGGAAAACCACGTACGGCACTGTGTCGGCATTAGTCTTCACCCTCTTGAACGGGTTGCGCTTGACGATCTCTTCGATATCCGTCAGCGGCCTGAGTATCACGGTCACCTCATAACCCAGAACATCTTGCAGGGCGCGCTCGATCTTTTGCCGGAGCGCCACAGCGTTCCCCGACGTAGCGTCAAAAATCACATTCCCGCTCTGAATGTATGTGCGCGCGTTCTTGAATCCGGCCACGGTGAAGATGCGCGCCAGTTCGTCCATCTTGATGAGCTTTTGGCCGGCGACATTGATCGCTCGCAGGAAGGCCACGTATCTGATCATTTCATGTCTCCGGAATTTGAATTGATCAGCAATGCTGATCGTTAGCTTCCGCAGTTTAGCTACAATGGCTACGTATCAAAAGCGCCCGGTGTAACTGAGGGCGAGCTGCTTTGCCCAAAAGGTAAATTCATCAGTCCGCTAAGCGGACGAATAATAATAGCCCAGGCAGTTTACCGCTGGGGAAAGGAGCGAGAGGATTGTAGTCCGTGAAGTGGACGGCTGAATAATAACCACCAGATCTTCTAGTCTGTTCAGCCGTCCGCCTCACGGACTTCGGCTTGGTTCTGGCCCGATCCCAGCGATAAATCGCCGGGCTATTTTCAAAGGTCCGCTAAACGCTCACTCAGTGGAACCGACTTTTTGGGCAAAGCCAGGTGGCGTGCTCACGCGGTTCGCCTGGTCTGGAGTCCGCACGTACAATACCATGAGGCGCTTGAGCTAAGATCGCGAGGATTTCTCAATGACAAAACCAATTCGTATTCTGCTGCAAACAACCATTCCTTTCGCCGAAGACAATTGGCACATCGGCCGATTTTCGCTGTTGCGCGATGAGCTGAGTTCGATGAAAGACAAAGCCGGGAACCAACTTTGTGAAGTGACGACTCGGGATCGCGAAGCTGATGCAGCCGGTAACGATCCGGTTCTCAGCAGTCTCGACAAGACGGACTTTGACGAGCTGTGGTTGTTCGCGATCGATAACGGCGACGGACTCAGTGTGCCTGACTGTCAGGGGATCACGCGTTTTCGCCAGCGCGGCGGCGGGATCATGGCGACGCGCGATCACGAGGACCTCGGGATCTCTCTGTGCACGCTCGGCGGTATCGGCCGCGCACACTTCTTTCATACCAAACATCCCGAGCCCGACGCTTCCCGGCATGTGCCCGACGACAAGGAAACGACTTCGATCTCCTGGCCCAATTATCACTCGGGCGCGAACGGTGACTATCAAACCATCACGGTCACTTCACCGCATGAAGTCCTGCGTCGTAACGCTTCCACATCTGATTTGATTGAGTTCTTTCCGGCGCATCCTCACGAGGGAGCAGTCGGCGTGCCCGAAGGCGAACAACACGCCCGCGTCATCGCCACCGGTCAAAGCAAAGTGTCGGGCCGTCCGTTCAATCTCGTCGTCGCCTTCGATAGCTCGCGCGACGACCACGGCAACACCCTCGGCCGCGGCATCGCCGAATCAAGCTTTCATCACTTCGTCGATTACAACTGGGATACTCGCCTGGGCTGCCCCAGCTTTCTGGAAGAACCGCCGGGGGATGGTTATAAACGAAATCCAAAGGCGCTGGAAGATATTAAGACGTACGTGCGGAATGTAGCGACATGGTTGGCGGGCCGTTGATCTTGTCGAGTCGTTACAGAACCGGGAGCGGTAGCGACCGGGTCATACACTCAACTTGCTTCGAGCGCTCGGGCTTCCACAGGCAAGGCATTCCCGTCGCTGGCAGCGTGGCAGTGCCGTTAGGCACGAAATATTTATAGCTCCAGGCGTTCTTTTTGAATTCAAGTCCGAAGGAGCGAAGTGCGCTGACGGCGCTATGTCAATAGAACTTGGAACCGTGATTGGCGGATGTGTTATCGTCTCTCCCTGAGGTAAAAAAGCATGCATCAAGTAAGCATTGAAGAGGCCAAGACCACGTTGCCCGATTTGATTGAAGCGGCCGTTGATGGTGACGAAGTTCTCATCGCCAAGGACGACCAACATATCGTCAAGCTCGTGCCCGTTTCGGGAACGAAGCCGGTGCCGCAGTTTGGCAGTGCCAAAGGGCTGATTACCATGGCCGAGGATTTTGATGCGCCACTTGAAGATTTCGACGAATACTCGGAATGAGACTCCTGCTGGATACTCATGCGTTCCTCTGGTTCATCATGGGCAGCGCCAATCTCAGCGTTAACGCCCGCGCCCTAATCGAAAACCCTGCGAACGAACGACAGTTGAGCGTAGTTTGTCTTTGGGAGATCGCGATCAAAACAAGCCTCGGAAAATTGACCCTCTCTGCTCCCTTCGATGAATTGATTCCCGCACAGCTAATGCTTAACGGCATCGACGTGCTGAATATCAAAGTCGATCATTTATCAACGCTAACATCGCTTCCTTTTCATCATCGCGATCCCTTTGATCGGCTGATCATCGCGCAGGCGATCGTCGAGAAGCTGCCAGTCATTAGCCTCGACGGCGTCTTTGATACTTACGGCGTGACCCGCCATTGGTAAACTCGAAAGGAAATCTCGATGAAATGGTTCGTACCGTTCGCCGGCCTGCTTTTGCTTGCTCTGACCATCAACGCCCAACAAACGTACCAACTCAAACCCACTCCCAAAACCGTCGCGTGGGGATACTACGACGCCAGCACGCCTCCAGTGTTGCGGGTGAAGTCGGGCGACACTGTAGAAGTGCAGACCTCGATCACTTCAACTCCAAGCAGGTTGGAAGGCGCGGGTGTGAAGCCGGCGGATGTTGAGCAGTCTTTGCGCGACATCGTCAAGGAAGTAACGAACAAGGGACCGGGCGGGCACATTCTGACCGGGCTGATCTTTATCGAAACTGCTGAGCCGGGCAGTCTCGACAATAAAGAGTTGGTGGCGGGCACGACGCCTTTTATTCCCATACACGGCAACAAAGGTGTGCATGCGATGATTCCGAAATCGATTTTCATCGCGGCCCAGGACCAAACCGGGCTGATAACTCTGGAGCGGGGCGTCTGCTTCGGCACTTGTCCAAGTTATATCGTCACCTTGGCTGCTGATGGCACGGTGACCTGGGAAGGGCGCGACTTTGTCAAAACGAAGGGAAAGGCCACGGCGCACATAAAACCGGAAGCCTTCAATAAGCTGGTCAGGGAGTTCGAAAGAATTAAGTTCGCGACTCTTGACGACAAGTACCAGCCCGGGACTCCCGGTTGCGGCCCGTCAGCGACTGACATGCCTTCCGCGCAAACCTCAATTAACCTTAACGGCAAAACCAAGAGTGTCCTTCATTATTATGGCTGCCGGGATTCCGAAGTCTTGCGCACGCTCACGGCGCTCGAACACAAGATCGATGAAGTCATCGACACCGAAAAGTGGATCAAGTGATGATGCAGTCAGTACCGGGAGCGGTAGCGACCGGGTTCCAATTCACGCGACGGTCGAGTTTGCCAGGACGACCCGGTCGCTACCGCTCCCGATATTGACCTCATTATTCAACTGTATCCGCGACCATGCTACGTGCCAGTAATTCATTAGGCCAAATCAAGAGGCTTCAGATCGGCCGTGCCACTGATGCGCATCCGTAATTCTGACGGTATAATCCCCGCGTGCCTCTACTGACACCAAACGAAGTTCGCGTCCTCGGCTCGTTAATCGAAAAGCAAATCACTACGCCCGAGTATTATCCGCTGACACTGAACTCGCTGACTTTGGCCTGTAACCAGAAGAACAATCGCAATCCGGTCACTTCACTTAGCGAAACGGAAGTCGAACACGCGCTCGACAGTTTGCGCGAGAAAAATCTCGCTTACGTTTTCTATGGCAGCACCAGCCGCGTTCCCAAATATAAACACGTCGCGGACAACCTGCACTTGAGCGCTGCAGAGCTGTCCGTGATCTGCGTGCTCATGCTTAGTGGCGCACAAACGGTTGGTGAAATTCGCGGGCGCGCATACCGGCTGTATGAGTCTTCGGGCCTGGAGGAAATCGAGCAGGCGCTTCATTCACTGGCGACCAAGGACGAGCCTTTGGTCGTCAAGTTGCCGCGCCTGGCAGGCCAGAAAGAAGCGAGGTTTGCGCACCTGCTGGCAGGAGAAGTACAGATCGAAGAACTCGAGGGCGAGCAACCGGTCAGCAAACAGTCGCGCAAATCGGCCGAAGCCGAGCGAGTAGTCAGTCTCGAACACCGCGTCGAAGCGCTTGCGGGCGAAGTGGAAAGCCTGCGCCTGCAGTTCGAACAATTCAAGAAGCAATTTGAATAGGCCGCGGCGGAAGGTCATTAGTGAACCTCGACTTTGAAGTAACGTGGATCAAGTTTTAAGTGCGTTAAGCCCAAAGTGCTTTCGCTTCATCCCGGAAAGAAAGGACATCACGCCCCATGAAAAGATTTGCAATCTCTGTGACTCTCGCATTGATACTCCCGGTCTTGCTCTCGTCTTGCATACACGGAGTCAGAGGCTCCGGCGTCCGCAAGACTGAGCAGAGGGATCTACCGGTCTTCAGCGCAATCGAAACCAGCGGAGTCTTTGACGTGGATGTGAACTGCCAAAAGCCCGCCAGCGTGGAGATCGAAGCCGACGACAACATTTTGCCGCTGGTCCAAACAGATGTTCGTGGTGGAGTGCTGTATGTCAGCACTACCAAGAGCTACTTTTCGAGTGGCGGCATCAAACTGCGAATCACCGTGCCCGATCTCGTGAGTGTTAAGAGCACCGGCGCCGGAAAGTTCAATATCTCGGGAGTGAAAAACGACAACTTCGAGATTCGATCGACAGGCGCCGCGACGGTGGTGGCTGCGGGCCAAAGCAAGTCTGTGAAAATCAGCTCGACCGGCGCAGGCAAAATCGATGCGCACGAGCTGCGCGCCAGCGACGCCGACGTCAGCGTGACCGGCGCGGCGGGCGTGGATGTTTATGCGACGGATGAACTCGATGTCAACGTTTCCGGTGCGGGCCGCGTGACCTATAGCGGCAATCCCAAAGTAAACAAGAAAGTAAGCGGCGCGGGACAAGTGATCAAGAAAGAAGGCATCAGCGCTTAGGTCCGTCCTCAGCTTGCCAAGCGCGCGACTTTGAAACCGCAGGTCCATGTTCGATGCCCAGGAATTGTCCTTACTGTCATGAAGAGACCTTTGGTTGGCGCGATCTAATTACTCTCGGCCCTTTCGCCCTCGCAGAGTGCACAAGCTGTCACAACCTCGTCCGGAATTCGGGCTGGAGACAGTTAATTGCCCCGCTGATCTTCATCTCGATATTTCTGGCAACCTTGCCTCTCTGGAAGTTTATTCCGCCGGAAACGTCGGTTTTGCTTATTCCGTTGGCAGTGATCGTGTTGGGAGTGGTGCTGGTGCTGACAGCCAAACCTGTAAAGGCCGAGCTTCGGCAAGCTGATATTTCACCATTCACGCCGGATCTGGAGAATGACAAAGCGATCCTGATCAAGGGCTGGAATGAAGATGAGCTCGGCGAGATTCTCAACGATTTCGTCGAACAGGATTTATCGGCTTTTGTTGCCTTCCGCATCGAAATTCAGCAGCGCTTTGAGAATTCCTTTGCGTTAACCTTTCCTCAAGACATTCATCCGGATGAATTCGTAAGTCTGATTAACTACCTTAGGTATCCCTTTGGCTTTGATTTGACTGGACGTTCGATCGTTGTGGCCGGCCAAACGACTTTGAATTCTGACTTCGATGGCCTCCCGAAATCAGTGGAAGGAGAGCAAGCATCGCTCTACCTGCCGGAGAATAACGAGCGCAATGATCTCGTCTACCTGCAAACCGAATCGGGCGTGACCCTGGCGAAGTCGTGCGATGAAGGAGTCTGGCGAAGGGTCAAAGAGGTTCGACTGTCCAGCGCGGTAGAGTCACTGGTCTCAGAAGAACACCCACCTCATTACCGGATAGCGAGCCCCCCTGAATGAGGGCCGATCACTGCAACCCTTGCCTCGACATCTTAGCCTGTGTCCAACCCGCTTGCTACTGCAAGCGGTCTCGGTACGGGTCGTTGACAGTGCCCTCGTCAGCTACTAGGCTTCTCCACCAGCTATGAATGGAATCCTTAATAGTTTTGCGAGAGTCTGGCGACTCGCCGTAATCGTCCTTATATCTGCCGCGGGATGTCTAGTAGTCGCCCAATCGCCCATTGCCACCCCGCAAGACAAACGCGGCCTCGGTATTGATGCGAGCAGCTCGACTAACCTTGCACAAGCTAATCAGACAAAGCCGAAAGAGGCCAAGCCTGAGCTGGTGCTGCAGACTGGCTACAACATTTTCATGGGCGCGACGCGTTTAGTGTTCAGTCCTGACGGCCGTCTGCTCGCCACTTCGGCTTTCCGCAGCAGCACGATCAAGTTGTGGGAGACAGCCACGGGCCGAGAGTTGCGCGACCTGTCCACCGGCGGTCAGAACTCCACGGGCATCTCTCCATTCATCGCCTTTAGCACAGATAGCCGCCAGCTGGCCGCGGCCGCAGGCAACAACTCAGTAAAAGTGTGGGACGTGATTACCGGGCGCGAAGTGCAGACGCTCTCCGGACCGCAGACTTCATTTATGGCCGCGCTCGGCGTCTCGTTCATTGCGTTCAGCACCGACGGTAAGAAGCTGGTGACCGTCAGCGAAGCGATTCATGTCTGGGACACCGCGAGCTCGCGCGAGATTAAGACGCTGGACACGACTTCGCTGAATGCTTCAGGCTTCACCGGCGGCGAAGGGGCGATGGCGCTTAGTCCTGACGGCAGTCAACTGGCCCGCGTCGACACCAATGGATCGAAAACTCAGATCAAGTTTTTGGATCTGAACTCCGGACAAGAGGTTCGCTCAATTGAATTGCCTCACAGACAAATCGACAGCCTCGAGCTTTGCTTCACACCGGACGGGCGTTTAGTAGCCGCAGGGATTGTCGAAAAGAGATTAAAGGTGTGGGACGTGACCACCAGGCAAAGCGAACGCGAGCTGGGATCCACCGCGAAAGATTACAGTCTGATCAGGCTCAGTCATGACGGCCGCCTCCTCGCCCTCTCGGAAGGTTATACGGTCAAACTCTGGGAACTATCCGCGAGCCGTGAGTTGCCCACACTCAATGTACCAAACACCGGCGCCTACCTTGGTACGGGTGAAGCTTTCGTAAGTTTTAGTGATGACGGCAAAAAAATCGCCACCGGTGGCTTTGGGACGCAGACCCTGCTTTGGGAGACCGAAACCGGAAAGCAAGTGCAACAGATGAAAGGCCGAAGCAACATGGCGTATGCGGTGGCTTTCAGTGCCGACGGCAATCAGCTTTCGGCCGGCGGCCGCACTCGTTGGGACTTGCGTACGGGTCGTGGTCTGCGCCTGACTGCGGCGCCTTCGGACAAGTTGTTCGGCATGCCGAGTCCTGACGGCAAACTGGTCGCAATGTTCGCTCCCAACGACGCAGCGATCACGATTCTGGAAACTCCCAGCGGCCGCCAACTGCAAACGCTCGCTGGTCCAAATGGGGAAGGAGTTGAGCGCGTTTACTTCAGTCCAGACAGCCGCCGGCTGGTGGCGATCTATATGGAGGCCCAGGGTTCACAGAAAACGGTTCGAACCGCGCCACCTCAGAATCAGATCAAGATTTGGGAGGTAACCTCAGGACACGAACTACAGACGCTCGCGCTCAGTTCAAGTCCGAATGGAGTCGGATTCAGTTCAGACAGCCGCGTGCTGGCGACGATCGGAACTCAGGGAGAGGTGGCCTTGTGGGATGTAGCAACCGGCGCTCGCTTGCGGGACTTAACCACCTCACCGATGGGTGGCATGACGGCCAACATGGGCTCGCTGCCAAGCCCGGGCTCACTACCTAATCTGGGAAATATAAGATCCGGCTCGATGCCGGCGATGCCTAACGTGGCGGACATTAACGCGATGATCACAAACGTGCTGGGCACGATGACCGCCGGCACAATGGGTCGCAGCGTCACCTCAGTTGCTTTCAGTCCTGACGGCCGGACGCTGGCGACCGGCGGCGTCGAGTCAAAATCCAATCTTGATCTTGCAAGCTCGGCCAGTGCGTCGAGTCAGAAGAAATCGAAAGGAAACAAACCGCCCAACAGCCAGGACCTGATGAAGGATCTCAAGGTCGAGGCGATGGGCCAGGTTTTGTTCTGGGACGCAACCACCGGCCAGCAACTCGGAGCTATCAAAGGACATGGGAAAGGTGTCACAGCCGTAGTGTTTAGTCGTGACGGCAAACTCCTGGCATCAAGCAGCACTGACAACACGATTAAGATTTGGGACGTCGCGTCAAAGCGCGAGCTGCGCACGCTCGTGGGGCATACCGCGAACATCGAGTCGATGGACTTCAGTCCTGATGGCCGGCTGCTCGCGTCGGCCAGCGACGAAGGCAGCACTCTTCTTTGGGACACTAATACGGGCGAACATGCCTTGACCCTCATCTCGCTTGACGATGGCGGAGAATGGATGGTGGTTACGCCCGAAGGTTTATTTGACGGCACGCCCGGGTCATGGAACCAGATCCTTTGGCGTTATAACCAGGACACTTTCAATGTCGCTCCGATCGAATGGTTCTTCAATGAGTTCTATTATCCCGGGCTGCTCGCGGAAGTCTTCGCCGGCAAACGCCCTCGCGTATCCCAGGATATTTCAAAGAAAGACCGCCGCCAGCCCGTGGTAAAGCTTTCACTTGCGGGTGAAGCGCCCGTCGGCGGTATCTCTGCGCGTACCATCAAAGTAAAGATCGACATCACCGAATCCGCTGCTGACAGAGATCGCCCGCAGGGCAGCGGAGCGCGCGATGTCCGTCTGTTTCGCAACGGCTCGCTGATCAAGGTGTGGCACGGCGACGCTTTGAAAGGGCAGCCTGCTGCCACACTTGAACAGGAAGTAACCGTAGTTGCCGGACCGAATCGCCTGACGGCTTACGCATTCAACCAGGATAACGTCAAGAGCAAGGACGCGAACTTTTTACTGACTGGCGCCGACAGTCTGAAGCGGGCCGGCACCGCCTGGGTGATCGCCGCGGGTGTCAATGAATATGCAAACTCGCAATACAACTTGAAGTATGCGGTCGCCGACGCACAGAGTTTTGCGGAAGAATTGGTCCGGCAGCAGACACAAGTCGGTCGTTTCGATCACGTTGAAGTAATCCCGCTGCTGAACGAGAACGCCACCAAGGCAAATATTCTTTCAGCTTTAAAGCGATTGGCCGGAACATCGGCGGCTTCAGAAGCGGGACCGCTCAATCGTCTGAAACGGGCCGAGCCCGAAGACGCCGTCATCATCTACTATGCCGGGCACGGCACGGCGCAAGGCCAGCGCTTCTACCTAATCCCACACGATCTTGGCCACGCGGGCGATCGCGCTGATTTGAATGAAGCCGGACTCAAGACAATTCTTGCGCACAGCATCTCAGATCTGGAGTTGGAAGATGCAGTAGAAGATTTGGCCGCTGGATCCCTGCTGATGGTCATTGATGCCTGCAATTCAGGTCAGGCACTCGAGGCGGAAGAAAAGCGGCGTGGCCCAATGAACTCGAAAGGACTGGCGCAGCTTGCTTATGAAAAAGGCATGTACATTCTGACGGCGGCGCAAAGTTATCAGGCGGCACTCGAAGCTGCCCAGCTCGGCCACGGCCTGCTCACTTATGCTCTGGTCGAAGAAGGCTTGAAAACGACGGTCGCGGATAACGAACCGAAGGACGGCGTTGTAAGCGCGCGCGAGTGGCTCGACTTCGCCACTGAGCGCGTGCCCCAAATGCAGGAAGAAAAGATGAAGCAAGCCCGTGGCCTGGGGCTGAACATCGCGTTCACCGAAGGCGAGCAGAAGATTACCGATCCGGAGCAGCGCAGTGTGCAGCGGCCGCGCGTCTTCTATCGTCGCGAAATGGAAACTGATTCGCTGGTGGTCGCGAAACCTGGAACAACTTTGAAACCTTAAGACCGACTAACTATGATGCAGAACCCCGAGCCCCTCCCCAAGAGAGAGGGAGAAGGATCACGTTTTGATACTGAACCGCTTGCGATGGCAGGCGGGTGGCCTTCACATGAATATCCAAACACGTCGCACATCCTCTGAAATGAAACGATTCGTCCTTTCGCTGATCGTGCTGCTCAGCTTCGTGTTCGGATACCCGCTTGCTACCGCAAGCGGTTCCGTACCCTCAGTCGAAACAATCCAGTTCCGAAGTAATCTCGTCTCTGCCACACTTCCTTATAACGTAATTCTGCCGCCCGGTTATCGCGCCGCCAGCACCACGCGTTATCCGGTACTTTATCTTCTGCATGGTTGGGCCGGGCATTACACCGACTGGATCACCCGCACGCAGGTCGCGGATTACGCCGCGCAGTACCGCTTGATCGTGGTGATGCCCGAAGGAAACGATAGTTGGTATGTCGATAGCGGCGGCGTGGCGACTGACAAGTACGAGACATACATTCTGAAGGAGCTGATTCCTGACGTCGATAAGAGATTCCGCACCATCCAGTCGCGCTATGGCCGCGCAGTGGCCGGACTTTCCATGGGTGGTTATGGCGCTATCAAATACGGTTTGAAATATCCGGGCACGTTTGAATTCGCCGCTTCGATCAGTGGGGCCTTCGGCGTCACCCGCTATACCCAGAATGAAATGGGTGGCCGCAACTGGGAGCCCTTTCTAAAAATCTTTGGGCCGATTGGCAGCGAGACGCGCAAGATAAACGACGTGTTTGAAATTACTCGCAACCTAACAGCCGCGCGCATCGCGTCATTGCCGTATTTCTATTTTGATTGCGGCACTGAGGACGCGGCGCAGCACTTCAATCCCAATCGCGAACTATCGCAACTCTTTCTGGAAAAGAAAATTCCACATGAGTTCCGCGAGCTGCCGGGCGATCATAGCTGGGCTCATTGGGATCAGCAGGTGCAGGTGGTTTTGAAGATTGCGGCGGCAAAAATGCGCACGCCGCGTTCGACGGTACGCAGCCGCCTGCGGTAGTGAAGCCAGACTCTTCCATAGGGTCCGTTTAGAAGCGGGCTACCGCCCGCTTAGTCGGGCAGTAGCCCGACTCTAAACAATCAACTTTCTCTACCGCATCACGAACTGAAAATTATTTTGACCGCGCCGGACATTATTCGCCGCGGGCTGGGTCCCCAGGACGTTTTGCACGATCGAGAGTTTGGCGTTTAGTCGCGGCTCACTCAATTGAAATCTGTCGGCGGTCATGCGCGCGCGCTCAAAATCGACCTTGGCCAGGGCCGCCAGTTCCTGTCCGTAACGGGCGACCATTGCGACCAGATCGTTGTCAGTCCTGAGCGACAGCTCGCCTTCTTTGTAGATGTCTACTTCAAAACCATTCAGCACGGCCGCGGCCGAAAGTAGTTCATTGAGCTGACCGATTCCCAATTCCAGCACTTCAAAGCTTCGCTTTGGATCGAGCGAAGCAAAAGCATCGGCAACCTTCAGCTGATCTTCAAACTCCTTGTAGCTGGTGACGCGTTTAGTGACCAGGTTCCGCGCATCATCTAAAAAACGCAGCGCCAGTTTCGGGTTGTCTTTCTGCACCGCTGTAGACAAATCGATCAAGTACTTGACGCGATCTGAATCTGACGGCAGTGCGGCCAGCTTTTGCTTGATCTCATTAAGTTTTTCCGGCGCCGCGCTGGTGGCCATGCGTTTGAAGTCCACGGCCTGCATGATTGAGTTCTTGCCCGACTCATCCAGATGATCGTTGGCGATTTGCAGCGCCCGATCCGAATTGCCTTCGTCGACGGCTTTCTGCGCGGCTTGCTGATAAAGCCTGGATTGCATCTGCGGCGGAGCGGTGCTTGCGGCTGCCACCAGGCCATCGCTGGTGCCCTGCTGCATGGCGGTGCGAATCTGGTTTCCGAAGTTGGCAGTGTTTCCCAGACCCAGCTCAGTCAGCTTTTGCCGCACGGCAGCAGCGCGTTCAGGCAGATACTGATCGATCTGCGGCAGCAGGGCTTGCAGAGAGAACAACATGATGCGCGCGTTGTTCTGTCTCACCTGGGCTTCGTCCGGCGGATTTTGTTGATTAGGCTGAGCGCCGCGAAAACTTCGAGCTCCGCCACCCCCGCCCCGAACGTTGTTACCGCCCGCAGTAAGTGACGTGACGCTGAGCGCTGCAGTGATCGCATTGTCCATCAAGTCGTGATAGGCCGACTCGCTCAGCACCTGAACGGAAGTGACGCGAGCGTTTGTAGCGGCTGCATCAGTAGGTGTCGCGGTGGAGGTACTGGCCGGACGCGGCCCCGGCATCAATAAAGTCGCCGCGAGCAATGCGGCGTCGCGCGTACTCGCAATATTGTCCGAGCTCAGACGGCTGAGCGCTTTGTCTGATAACTTTTTGAAACTTTCTGGATCCTTCGCTTGCAACTGGGACAAGACGCGGCTTAAAGCCGTCGGGTATTCGCCCTTGTCGAGCAACTCAGAAGCTTTTTGATAAGCAACCTTCGGATCGTTGGCGGCAATCGTCGCGAGCAGGCTCTGTTCCAGATTACTCTGCTGATCCGGAATAGAGCGTCGGCCTCCTCCGGTATTGCCGGCCGTCGTTGGTTGCTGTTGGGTCGAACGCAAGAGCTGATAGCCGAGCTCTGAGTCATGCCGTCCGGCACTCAAAATCAAATCCTGCCGCAACTGGTTCAAAGTTTGCACCTCGTTGCGATCACTACGATCAGCATCAAGCATCATCTGGCTGAGAATTGCACCGGCATCGACCAGCAGTCCGCGTGCGCGCGCGGCGCTGCGATCCCAAAGCATGTCCCCCGCGGCGATCTGGACTCGAATCCGATTCTCAGGTAGCTTCAGCGCCTGGGCCTCGGTGACGATCTGATCGAGCAGGACGATTGCTTTGGCTTCGAGCTTGAGCTTCTCTTCCTGCTGTTGCTGAGCGTCAGGTGTTGGCTGAGCGGTCGCTGACTGAGAGGTGGCGTCCTGGGCCACCACGAAAAGGGCACTTGCCAGAATCAGAGTTGTGGGGAACAGGAACATCGCGATCTTCTTTGGAAACATTAGTTTTTACCTCGAATTGAAACGTGCGGGAAAGTCTGACGATGCTTGTCTGAACTCTTTAGACGACTGGGGAATGGATTTGGTTACCTAAAGGTCCCGCCGATGTGCGCAAATCATAGCATGGCGTATGGTCAGAATAGGGTCTGGATTTCACCGCTTTCGATTGAGGACCCTATCCTTCAGTCGGATCTTTGATGAGAAAAACCCGGCTGAAGTCGGTACTGTAATCAGTGGATTTACTTGGTAGTGATCATGCGGTAAGTTTGGCGAGCTCAAAATATGATCTGGCCTTTTGGATTTGGAGACAAACAAATGGATCAAAGAAGCGTAACGCATCACCGCTGGGACGATATCCCCAAAGAGGCGGTCTCTGATGTTTTAGAGCGACGACTGATTACCGGCGACCGAATGATGCTGGCGCATGTGTATCTCAAGAAGGGCGCCATCGTGCCCAGCCATTCGCACGAGAACGAACAGATCACCTACATCCTCGAAGGCGGCCTGCGCTTTTGGATTGGCAGCGACGAAGCGAAGGTAATCGACGTACTCGCGGGAGAGGTGCTGCACATTCCGTCACACGTCCCGCACAAGGCCGAGGCGTTGGCGGACACACTCGATGTGGACATTTTCAGTCCGCCCAGACAGGACTGGTTGGACAAGACGGATGATTACTTAAGGCAGAAGTAGTTGTAGCGCAAGTTGCCAACTTGCGCCCGCCCGTAACGTAACCAGGCCCGACGATTGATGAGTCACGACAGTATGAGATCAGTACCGGGAGCGATAAGCGGCCGGTTCTCCTGCGCCTGATCTTGGATCGTGGGCAGCAGCGTTGCGACCCGGTCGCTACCGCTCCCGGTACTGACCTCATTTCATCGGAGACAAACCTAAATGGATCTCGGTCTAAAGGAAAAAGTAGCACTCGTCGCTGCTGCCAGTCGCGGCCTCGGTCGGGCGGTGGCGGAAGAATTGGCCGCGGAAGGTGCTGCGCTGGTGCTCTGTTCGCGCAAAGCGGAAACGATCAACCAAACTGCAAACGAGATCGCGACAGCAACCGGAGCCGAGATTCTCGCGCTGCCTTGTGATGTTTCCAAAGCCGACGAGATAGCCGCCCTGGTCAAGTCCGGCATCGATCGATTTGGACGCATCGATATTCTGGTGACGAACGGTGGCGGGCCGCCGGCTGGTCCATTCGAAAGCTTCAACCTCGATGCCTGGGAAGCGGCCACGCATCTGACGCTTTTTAGCGCTGTGGAAATGGCCCGTCAAGTCTTGCCGGGAATGAAAGATCGTCGTTGGGGACGCATCCTGAACATCACCTCAATCGCGGTGAAACAGCCGGTGGATAACTTGATCCTCTCGAACAGTTTGCGCGCAGCAGTGACCGGATTCGCGCGTACCCTGGCTAATGAAGTCGCGGGCCACGGAGTTACCGTGAACAACATCATGCCGGGCTATACGCGCACCGAACGGATTGAAGAGTTGGCGCGGATGATGGCTGATAAAGAGGGGATCACACCGGCGGAATTCATTGCGCGCTGGGAGAAAGAAATTCCAATGCGGCGCCTGGGCGAACCGCGCGAGTTTGCCGCATTGGCCGCGTTCCTGGTTTCCGAGCGCGCGAGCTATATCACCGGCGCGTCGATTCAGATCGATGGTGGATGGATTAGATCGTTACTGTGAAGAGTTATGCAAGTGATGGTAAAAATGAGGTCAGTACCGGGAGCGGTAGCGACCGGGTCTCAACTAACTAAACGGCCGAGATCGCCGGAACTGGGACCCGGTCGCTACCGCTCCCGGTACTGACCTCATACCGTCGCTGCTTGGGTGAGCTCTCACTTCTCCCTTACTCTCCGCGTCGCCGAGGCAATCGCCAACTTCCAACTATCGATCGGAGTTTTTTCGACGTTCAGATGACTGGTGAGGTAAGCCAGTCTCTGGGTCTCGGCTCCTTTGCCGATCGTGAATCGTTCCTGCAGGTAGTAAGGTGGAATCGCCTGGTAGTTGAGCGTCACTCTTACTGACACAGCCGAGCGCGTGCGATCATCAAGCGGGATGCGATAGACGATCCGATCGCCGCCGGTTGCCCCTGACTTATTGACGTATTCCCGATCACGTTCGGCGTCACCGTGCGGCCGGGTGAATTCGGCGAAGGGTCCGTCGGGCCGCCAGCCCTTCGGCAGCAAGCGATTGCTCTTGAGCACTTGATTCAAACCAACGAAGCTGGTCGTGATCTTGCCCTGCGTGTCCGCGATCAGTTCCTCGTAAATTTGCACCTGGCCTTCGTCGGTAATGACTTCGTAGTGCGGCTGAAAAACCTGCTTACCCTTGGCCGCGTCGTAAAAAAGTTCGGTCGGCAGAACGTCTTCAGTTATACCTCTGACGATCGCACCCATGCTGTTAGTGCGGCCCGAGGCCCAGACGACCTGGCCGTCTTTATCCACGACTTCAAAAGTAAGAAAGGCGCGGCGAAACGCGACGCCGGAAGGAAAACCGTGTCCGGCAAGGTTCTGGACAGAAACATTAGCCTCGAGAGAGTTGTCGGATTTAGTGAGTGATATGACCTCGATCGTCGCGGTTTCTCTGCGGGCGAGATCGTAACCCGAGCTCTGTGCGGTAAGCAGACCCGGAACAGCTTCGCCGTACATATAATCCGCTGTCCGGATTCCCAAAATGTCCGGAAACTGCTCAAACATCATCAAGCCGAACTGATTGATTCCCAGCATCGTGTGCCGGGAGTATTGGTCGCGCACTCGTACAGTAATGTCTTTGTCCCGCAGTCGGTAATCTGTATAGGGATAATTAATATCTTCGATGTTGGCGGTGCGAAAGACGAGCGGTTGACCGAGAAATGATTTCTGCATGTGACAGTCCTGGCAGGTTCGCACTGCCGACTGGTTGATCGGCGCGCGCTCGTTCTGGTAGACGCTGTTCTGCCATTCAGGATAAGTCATCTGCTCGTGAAACTCTCTTGGTTTTCCCGCTTTGTCTGCGACCGGACGGCCATTGCGATCAAAGACGGGAAGGACCACGGTGTGGCAACTGCCGCACAACGCGGCCGTTTTGATCTGAGCGCCGAAAGCCGGTGTAATGCCCGTTGCGTTCTTCATCGGCACCGTGATCAACTGATCGTAGGGACCGTTCACTACGTTAGGCGGATCGACTTTGAACTTGCCCGTAAAAGTAGCTTGCGTTCCCAGCCCTTCTTTTGAGATCCGATGACACACCGCGCAGGAAACACCGTCGCGAGCCAAAGCGCCGTACTTGCCCTCAGCGTCGTCGGGGAGAGCGTAGACCATGCTGTGTTCGAATGGTTGTTGCTTATCCGACTCAATTTGCCGCTGGCCCATTACGCCGTGACAGCGATAGCAGGTGTTATCGAGGAATCCGGCCTGGGTTGGGCGCAGGGTCTTTTCAGATTCAAGTTGCGCGTGAAAGATGGGATCGCGTCCGGCCAGTCCCATCATCGACGCGCGCCATTCCGTATAGGGCGAAAGATTGATCGGCGGCTGCGGTCCCTCGGTAAACAGGAAAGCCATGTTCTCTTTTGAAGCTGAATGACACCCGAGGCACTGGCTGGAAGTAAGAAACCCCTGCGGTCCGCCCGGTCCGGCGGTTACATGGTCGAACGACTCGCCGGGAAAGCGCTTGACCTGAGTAAGCGGCACGAGCGGCAGACCTTTGAAGAGATTTAGAAAGCTCGGTTCGGGAGTTTTTCGCGCCGTGCCGAACGGGCCTCCTCTGATCTCCTTCGTGTTGGCGATCTGCTGATGCTCGTCTTTGGTTGGCGGCGGCAGCGGCTGCATCGTCGGCGCCGAGATGAAAAAAGAAATCGGATCGCCTTCGACATTCTTGACAGTGCTGAAGGTGGATTCCTTTTCCGCGGACGCATGACACCGAAGGCAATAGAGACCAAAGCCTGAATCGGGATAGTCAATCGCCGGGTTTTCCGAAACATATCCGGGCGCCTGATAGGACCAGTACCAACCGTCATAAGCGCCCTTCTGATCCTTGACCATGATGGTCCAGGCGCTGAGCTTTGAGCCCTCTTTGGCGGGAGAAGGAAACATTTCCTTGACGATCATTGCGCCATCGGGTATCTGGCCTTCACGATTCCTGTGTTTGAGCCAGTCCCAAACTTCCGGCGAGTAGAAAACCTTTACTGCGTTATGAGTGCCGAAAGATGCGCCGCCGATGAATGGCCCGGTATTCCGAATTTGTGAGTCGGCGACCCAGCTTCGATAACAACCCTGATCGAGGAACGAGTAGAGTAGCTTCTCAAATTTCTTTGCCCCGAGTTCGCTGGGCCGCGGTAGGGGGAAAGCGATTTCACAACGTTTGGCGGCGGCCGGCGACGCGTTTTGCGCGTGACTCGGTGGTACCTTGATAGTACTGGTGACAATCAAGGTCGCGAGGGCCGCGAGCAGAGTGACAATCAACCGGAGGGTGACGCTGTCGATTCTTCTTCCGTTGGTTCGTAAGAGATTGAGTGGAAACATTCGCTAAAGCCGGCGCGGCACCAGACATACTAGACTACAATTAACGGTCTGAGAAGAGTTTGGATTCAACTCGGAGGGAGCTGCACAAGAAGTGCTGAGCGCCCAGTCCGCGTTAGCGGACGAATGATAATAGCCCAGCGATTTATCGCTGGGGTAGTAGCGAATTTGAGATCAAGTCCGCAAAGCGGACGACTGAAAAGAGCAGCTATCCAAGGGAGAACACTTCAACCGTCCACTTCACGGACTACATATCTCTCGCTACGTCATCCCAGCAGTGATCTGCTGAGCTATTATCAGTCGTCCGCTGGCGCGGACTAACAGAAAGACTTCTTGTGCAACGTTCCCCGGATGTCGATAAGCATTTCACTCCTATCCCGGGTGAAGACTTGTCCTTGCGCGAATACCCTTGCCGGGGCAACATTACTCTTGAGTCTGTTTCAAAATAGATCGAAGAGCGTGCTCAGTCTCACACCGTGCGCCCAACCGGAGGATCGCTAGTGGAATACAACGTGTTAGTCGGACATTTGGCTGGACACCTCGCGTCCATCCTGACGATGGCGGCGTATCTCTTGAAAGATATTCTCTGGCTGCGTCTGTTGACGATCCTTTCCTGTTTCGCCGGTATAGCTTTTAATTACTTTGTGCCGGCCACGCCGTTGTGGAGTGTGATCTACTGGAATATCCTGTTCGCCCTCATCAATATTGTGCAGATTGCGATCATCATCAAAGAGCGTACCGGGATCCACTTCACCGAGGAGGAGAAGGAACTGCACGACACGCTTTTCAAGAACTTTGCGCCGTTTGAGTTTATGAAGCTAATGCGCATCGGCAAATGGCTCGAAGCGAAGCAGGGCGAAATTCTGGCAGCTGAAAAGCAATCACTGGACGCCGTCATGCTGATTTATAATGGACTGGTCGGCGTCGAAACGAATGGTAAGGAAGTGGCTACTCTGAAAGACGGAAATTTTATCGGTGAGGTAAGTTTTATAACTGGCGGCCACGCCACAGCCACCGTGCGGGCGCTGACGCCGACCCGCTACATCGCCTGGCCCAAGGAAGCGATCAGCCGGCTGTTGAACCGTAACCCGAGCATGAGATTCGCAATGCAATCGATGCTGAGCACCGACTTGAGTAAGAAGCTGATGCATCGCGCGCCGTCATTTCGCGGCAGGATTAGCTTGAGTGCTCTTTTGCGGAGGCGTAATAAGTGATGTTCCGTAGGAGAATCATATGACTGACGTTTGTACACATCTCGATCAGATCAAAGAAGTCACGCCCAGCGCGAATGGATGTGAAGACTGCCTGCGCATCGGCGCCCAGTGGGTGCACCTGCGCCTTTGCATGACCTGTGGCCACGTCGGCTGCTGCGACTCTTCACCAAATAAGCATGCGACGAAACATTTTCACGCGACTAAACACCCCATCATGAAGTCATTCGAACCCGGCGAAGAGTGGGGTTGGTGCTTTGTCGATGAAGTGATGTTCGATGAGTTGTGAGGGCTCAAAAACCAACTCGGTACGGAACCGCTCGCGGTAGCGAGCTGGTCGCTGTGAGCGAAAAGGTACTTCACCAAAGAACCCGGTCGCTACCGCTCCCGGTTCCGTACCTGAGCCCTCCCTCACGGTCGGGGACTCTTCCCACAAGGAGATCGAATCTACCCTTTCATCGACCGGAATTGACTGACTGTGATCGGAGCGCGGACATCCTGTCCGCCAGCGGGCGAAGCACGCTCATATCTTGGTGGAACGATCACTTCGGAGAGTTCGCGCTGCGCGCTCAGGCGGACAGGATGTCCGCGCTCCACCAGGTAGGGAGGTTACCGACGCTTGCGCGCAAACTAATGGCTTGATTTACTATCATCCGTCCAACTTCAAACCTGACGTATCGGAGATGATGCCAATGAAAATGTCTCGTGGATTGTTTTCAATTTCGACCCTGGCCGCATGTTTACTCGTCCTCGCCGGTCTGACCACTGCGCAACAATCGACCCGCGGCATCACGCCCGAAGACTACTTCTCATTTGAGTTCATCAGCGATCCTCAGATCTCGCCGGATGGCAAGTTGGTCGCGTTTGTAGTAACGAAAATTGATCGGGCGCAGAACCGGCGCAACTCCACGATCTGGATGGCGACGACTGATAACAACCGCGCGCCCTGGCAATTCACGACGGCGCCGCAATCTTCGACCTCACCGCGCTGGAGTCCTGATGGTAAGTCGCTCGCATTCCTATCGTCGCGTCCCGCGGAGTTAACTCCGGCCACGGCGCCAGCTGCCGGGACAGCGTCAGCCGGAACTGCGGACACTCCAAGGGCTCAGGTTTACTTACTCTCAATGAACGGCGGCGAAGCAAAGCGACTGACAAATCTGAAGAATGGTGTGACCATTCTTCGCTGGTCGCCGGATGGAACGCGTCTTATAGTTGTCAGTCGAATCGGGCCCGGTGATAGCCGATCCGATAACAAAGATCGCAGCGACGTGCGGCATTACAAAACCACTTCGTACAAGTTCAACGACACGGGCTGGTTTGATGATCGGCGGACGCATCTTTGGGTTATCGACGCAAGGTCGGGCGAGGCCAAACAGATCACCGAAGGGAATGACTGGAACGACAGCGATCCGCAATGGTCCCCTGACGGAACGCGCCTCGCTTTTGTCTCAAACCGGACTGGGAAAGAATATGAAGAGAATCGAAACAGTGATGTTTGGGTGATTAGTGCGTCAGGTGGCAAGCTCACAAAGATTTCGGATCATGACGAAGCTGATAATCAGCCGCGCTGGTCTCCGGACGGAAAATGGATCGCATTTACCGGCGAAGTTCACGAACGCGATCATCCCAAGATTTGGCTGGCGCCATCGGTGGGCGGTGCTCCCTCAACCCTCGCGGCTAACGGACTTGATCTGATTCCCGGCGGTCTCGAATGGTCGGACGATGGCAAGTCGATCTATTTCGAGAGCGGCGTGAAAGGCGAATACCAAATGTTCCGCGTCGACGCGGCGGCGAAGTCAGTTTCGCAGGTCACGTCAGGAGCGCGCGCGGTTCGCAGTGTCGACTTAAATTTCGCGGGCGGAAAGATGGCCTATCTCGTCAATGACTTCAGGCATCTCGACGATCTCTTCGTCGCTGATCTTAACGGCCATAACGAACGCCGGCTGACAATTCTGAACCAGGCGTTGTGGAAGCAGCTAAAACTCGCCGATGTCGAGCGGTTCACTTACAAGGGCGCTGACGATTGGGACATTGACGGCTTTCTCGTCAAGCCGATCGGGTGGCAGGCCGGAAAGAAGTATCCGTTGATTCTCAGCATACATGGCGGGCCGGCGGGCCAGTACGGCGTTGATTGGTACCAGGAGTTCCAGGTTTACGCCGCCAAAGGTTATGCCGTCCTGTTCACGAATCCTCGCGGCTCAACCGGTTATGGGCAGAGGTTCGAACGCGGTATCGTGGGCGAATGGGGCGGCAAAGATTACCAGGACATCATGAATGGCCTGGACGTCGCGCTGAAGCAAAACCCCTGGATCGATCACGATCGAATGGGCGTGACCGGCGGCAGTTATGGCGGCTTTATGACCAACTGGATCGTGGGTCACACCGATCGCTTCAAAGCCGCGGTCACTCTGCGCAGTGTTTCCAATTTCATTTCCGACGACGGCACCCGCGATGGCGCCTACGGCCATAGCCCGGATTTCGGTGGCGATATTTTTCAGAAGATGGATTTATATTGGGACCGCTCGCCTTTGAAGTACGCCAGGAACGTAAAGACGCCGACACTGATCCTGCATTCGGACAACGACTATCGCGTGCCGATCGAACAGGGCGAGCAATGGTTTCGCGCGCTCAAACACTTCGGCGTGACCACCGAGATCGTTTTCTTTCCGCGCGAGAACCACAACCTGACTCGCTCCGGCGAGCCAAAGCATCTGGTCGAAAGCATGAACTGGCAACTCTACTGGTTCGACAGATTCTTAAATGGAAACGCGAGCGCGGTACCGCCCGATGCGAAGTGAAGGGGACTCGCAACTCGCCTGGCGGGCAGTCGCCCGCCTCTAAACGGTCCGACGGATTTTTCCTGGCCTGCCTCTTGCTATTTTTACGGCAAAGCCATTCGGGTGACCTGTTACGTTGCAGTTTAGCCAGACTTTCGACATCAAACAGGTACAGTCTCGCGAGGCGTAGGACTTAATCAACCAGCCGATTGAGAAGGGACACGCTCGCAGAGGGTCCTTGGAACCGGTTTCTTCCTGGCTCTTTCATTACAGTTGGTTCCAATGACTGAGGCTCAGACATTGCAGCGGGGCCAGGGTCAGTCACCAACAATTTCGCAGCCCGGTCAGACCGGTGGCCAACCCTCGTCACGATCAACTCCCGCGATAACAAGTCCGCAGCAGATACCCGGTGCGGCCAAAGTCAGCGCGGGACCATCAGCATTGAGTCTTGAGCAGGCGATCAAGCTGGCGATCGAAAACAATCTCGCGACCTTGCTGGCTAAAGAGCGCCGCAACGAAGCGCGCGGATTTGCAAAGGAAGCGCGGGCCGGTTTGTTGCCGAATATCTCCGGCGCTGCTTATCAGGCCAGCGTTACTGAGAATCTGGCCGCGCTGGGCTTCACGCCTGGACGATTTCCCGGCTTCACTTCCACGTTCATCGGACCTTTCAAAAACTTCGATGCGCGGGTGCGGCTCGAACAGACGATATTCAGTTTAAGCGCGCTCAGAACTTTTCAAGCCGGCCGTGCGGGTGTGCGAGTCGCCGAGATGGAAGAAGACCTGGCGCGCGAACAAGTGGCAACCTTCGCCTCTTTGGCTTATCTGGAATCGATGCGTGCCGATCGCGCGGTCTCGGCGGCGCAAGCAAATGTCACGCTGGCGCAGACTCTGCTGAAGCTGGCGCAGGATCAGCGTGACGCAGGGATTGCGACCGGGGTCGACTTGACCCGGGCTGAGACTCGATTGGCCCAGGAACAGGTCCGGCTATCGCGTGCGCAGACCGACGCGGAACAAGGGCGATTGCAACTACAACGGATCGTGGGACTGCCATTGGGTAGTCCGCTCACCCTCACTGATCCTTTGAGCTTTGTGATCGAGACCTTGCCTGCGATTGAAACTGCAGTCGCCCAAGCGGAAGACACTCGCGCCGAAGTGCGCGTCGCCCAGGCGCAGGTGACTGAAACCGTTTATCAAAGACGAGCCGCGCGGGCCGAACAACTCCCTTCGCTGGAATTTCTGGGTGACTATGGTGTCAGTGGCATCACACCTACGAACAGTGATTTACCAACGCGCCGGGCGGCGGTCCAATTGAATGTGCCGATTTTCAATGGTGGCTTAACGCGTGGACGAATTCAGGTAGCCAGCAGTCGTGCGAATGAAGCCGAACTGCAACTTGCCAGTGTTCGTGGTCAGGTCGAAGAGGATGTGCGGTTGGCATTTTCCGGATTGCGGACCACGGCTGAGACAGTGCGCGCAGCGGATCTGGCGGTCACTCTGGCTGAACGCGAATTGGAGATGGCGCGCGATCGTTTCCGGGCCGGCGTGGCCGATAGCATTGAAGTCGTTACGGCCCAAACGGTCCTGGCCAACGCGCGTTTGGATCAGGTTTCCGCGCTCGCTGTCTATAACGGAGCACGTCTGAATCTGGCGGCGGCTCTGGGTCGAGCACAGACGTTTCGCTGGTGAACGGTGAAGTCTCGGCAGGATAAAAGCTCTGTGCAAACTCTGTAGTCACTGTGGTGAATATTTTTCTGATGGACTTCACCACTGAGGCACAGAGAGTATTCACAGAGGAGCACCGAGATTTCCCTCAGTCAGTTAGTCTAAAGAATAGCGATGGAAAAAGACGAAGATAACGACAAGTCGGAAGCAAAGCAGCCGGAAGTTGCTGACGCTGATTCGCCCAACGATGCCGCCGGAAAGTCCGAAGAGCCCGACCACCCCGTCGATGAATACGGCGAACCGCTCGGCGATGAACAGCACGAGCACGTCAGGAAGCGGCCAGTTTACAAACGCCCCTCCTTCTTAATCGGCGCGGTCGTGGTTCTGCTGATCGTGGCAATCGTGGGTTTGCGCTACTGGCTCTATGCGCGCTCGCACGAATCTACCGACGACGCTTTCATTGATGGAAACATCGTTCAGGTAAGTCCCAAAGCTTCGGGTTATATCACCAGGGTCTATGTTAAAGACAATCAGAGCGTGAACACCGGCGACCTGATTGCCGAGATTGATCCGCGCGACTACGAAGCAAAGGTGGCGCAGGCTAGAGCAGCACTGAATGCCGGCCGCGCCCAACAGAAACAAGCCCAAACTCAGGTGACTCTGACTCGGGTTACGGGCCGCGCCAATGTGCAGCAGGCGGCGGCGGGAGTACAGCAGGCGCGTTCCGGAGTGGCCTCGGCGCGGGCCGGCGCGGCGTCTGAGCGTAGTCGAACCAATCAGGCGGCAGCGGGAATTAATGCCGCATCAGCGAATGTCCAACAAGCACAGGCCCAGGTGTCGGCCGCAATGGCCGAGGCCGCTCGTGCTAATGCAGACGTGCAGCGGTATCAAATGCTTTATGACAAGGACGAGATTTCCCGGCAGCGTCTGGATCAGGCAATCGCCGCCGCGCGCACCGCCAACGCGCAAGTCGATGCAGCGAGAGAGAGAGTCGCCGCCGCCCAGGCGCAAGTCAACGAAGCCCAGGCGTCGACGTCTGCCGCCGCGCAAACTGCGCAGCGGGCCCGGACGCAAATTGGCGGCGCGCAAGCACAGGTGAACGAAGCCATCGGCAAGCTCGCGCAGGCAAATACTGCCCCGCAACAGGTCCAGGTCAGCCAGGCGCAGGCAGCTTCGGCCGGGGCGAACCTCGAACAGTTGCAGGCCGCGCTCGATCAGGCTGAACTGGAACTTTCTTACACGAAGATTTTTGCGCCGGAATCCGGACGCATTGCGCGCAAGGCGATCGAGGTCGGCACGCTGGTCCAGGTTGGTCAGCCGTTAATGGCCGTCGTGCCGGGTGACGTTTGGGTGACCGCGAACTTCAAAGAGAGTCAGATTGGAAATATTCATTCCGGCGAACCGGTCGACTTGAGTATCGATGCATATCCTGACCGGACTTTCAAAGGACATGTGGACAGTATTCAGGCCGGGACCGGCGCGCGATTCAGTTTGATCCCGCCAGAGAACGCGACCGGCAGTTACGTGAAAGTCGTCCAAAGGGTCCCGGTCAAGATCGTCTTTGAGCCAAACCAGATCGATCCACAACATGTGCTGGCGCCCGGGATGTCGGTTGTGCCCGAGGTAAAAATAAAGTGACTCTGGAGTGTGGTGGACAAGCGCAGCGCGACACCGTTTTTTATAGTTCGGAGTCCCGCCTTTAGGCGGAAGGATTAGAAACAATACCGCCTAAAGGCGGAACTCCAAACCAAAGACGCGGAACTCCAGACAAACCATAGCGCCATCGCCGCTTCGGCCGGCGCACTCCAAATTAGGATCAGATGAGCGCGATTGCTGAAAGACTTAAACCCGCGGCGAGGCGGACCACTGAGGCCGCTCGCGAGTGGACGCCCAGCTTCAATCCCTGGTTAATCGCGGCCTCAGTGATGCTGGCCACTTTCATGGAAGTGCTGGATACTTCCGTGGCCAACGTCGCCCTGCCGCACATTGCCGGCAACCTCTCCGCGACTCCGGAAGAAGCAACCTGGGTCCTGACCAGCTATCTGGTCTCGAACGCGATAATTCTTCCCGCCGCGAACTGGCTGGGTCGCTATTTCGGGCGCAAGAGATTCCTGATTGTTTGTATCGCGATCTTCACCTTGTCATCCGTACTGTGTGGCGCTGCTACCAGTTTGGGAATGCTGATCGTGGCGCGGATCGCACAGGGCGCGGGCGGCGGTGCGCTGCAACCCATTGCCCAGGCTGTTTTGATGGAAAGTTTTCCGGTTGAGAAACGTGGTTCGGCGATGGCGGTCTTCGGTCTCGGCGTAGTAGTTGCCCCCATCATTGGACCGACTTTGGGCGGATGGATCACCGACAACTATTCCTGGCGTTGGATCTTTTACATCAATATTCCCATCGGAATTCTCGCGATATTTATGGCGCGAACCTTCATCGAAGATCCGCCCTACATCAAGAATCAAAGACCGGGCCGCATTGACTACATCGGATTTGGATTGATGGCCCTGGCTTTGGGAGCAGTGCAGTTGGTGCTCGATAAAGGCCAGGAAGCGGAATGGTTCGCCTCGTCTTTCATCACCTGGGTAACCATTTTTTCCGTCGCCGCGGCAATTTCATTCGTCATTTGGGAGTTGAGATCGAAGGACCCCATCGTGGATCTGCGGGTCCTGGTTAATCGCAACTTCGCGGTCGGCACTTCTTTGATGGTCGTTATGGGCATTGTCCTCTATGGCACGATTGCGCTCTTGCCTTTGTTTCTGCAGACGCTCTTGGGCTATCCGGCAGTGTCCAGCGGCATGGCGGTCAGCCCGCGCGGCTTCGGCGCCGTGGTTTCAATGCTGATCGTGGGTCGCCTCATCGGCAAGATCAACAGCCGCTATCTGATCATGTTCGGGTTCGCCGTACTCGGCTATTCAACTTATCAGTTCAGCAATATCAATTTGGAAATTTCTATTAGCAGTATTGTTTGGCCCAGCATCACTAGTGGATTTGCGATGGGATTTATTTTTGTTCCCCTAACTACGATGGCCCTGGGCACTCTCAGTAACGAGCAAATGGGCAACGCCTCGGGTGTCTTTAATCTCATGCGCAACACCGGCGGCAGCGTCGGCATCGCCACCGTCACAACCTTGCTGGCCCGGGGCGCGCAGACTCATCAGGCGGCTATGGTTTCACACTTAACGCCTTACGATCCGGCTTATCAGGAGCGCTTGCACCAACTCGCACAGGGGTTTGCGACGCGCGGCAGTTCGGTCGTGGCCGAGCAACAGGCTTATGCGGGACTCTATGGAACGCTGGTGCGACAGGCAATGCTGCTCTCTTATATCGATGTCTTTCGACTGCTCGCGTTTCTCTGCCTGCTCTGCATTCCAGCAACGCTATTGTTCCGGCGAATCAAGGCCAGGGCCGGGCCGGTGGCGATGCATTAAGAATTAGTTTCGAGAGGGAGATGACCTTTGCGTTCTGGTAGCCGGAAAAATGGATTCGCGACGTGCGCGTGGCCGCTTATTTTATTCGTCGCATTAACGACCTGCGCGACCAGCCTCTTTGCACAGCGGAAAAAGCCCGCCGCCAAACCGCCGCTTCCACCGGCACAAGCCGGCAACGAACTCTCGAAACTGCGTGATGAGTACATCAAGGCCACCAAAGAATACAAAGCCAGTCTCGAACGACTATTGGTTCTTTACCAGGAGAGCGCGCGCAAAGCCGAGCAGCGCGCGGTCCAATCGCAGAAGTTGTTGGCGGACGGTTTGATTTCAAAGCGCGAAGTCGAAAAGAGCGACAGCGCGCTGGCTGAAATGAATCTCAAAGTCAGCGGCGCGAAGCAGCAGATTGCTACCGCTGACACCGACATCGCGCAAACCCTGATCGAAATCGAGGGCGAGAAGGAGATCGCGAAACTTGGCCGGGTACCGAAGGGAAAACTGCTGAGAACAACTTCCTTTATTCGCTATAATGGAACCGGGTCGTGGTTGCTCTCGCAGGCCCCGAAGATCGAAGGCTTCTTTCAACAGACATTCAAGCACCCTTTACCGATTGCGGTGTTTGGGCAGGGAGCGATCCATAACCAATGGCGGCTGGATCATCGTAATGCCATGGATATCTCGCTGAATCCCGATGGAGCCGAAGGCCAGGCTTTGATGAATTTTCTCCAGATGAGCGGCATTCCCTTTTCGGCTTTTCGCGCGGCGATTCCGGGCGTGGCCACGGGCCCGCACATTCATATCGGCATGCCTTCGCATCGTTACTAGTGGCACAGACTTCAGTCTGTGGTTAACTTACAAAACGGAATCACAGACTAAAGTCTGTGCCGCCAGGGCAATTATGATCAGAAAGACAATTACTATTTCCCGCCAGATGGGGACCGGTGGGTCCTATATTGGACAAGTGATTGCCACGCACCTGGGCCTGAAGTATGTCGATCGCGAAGTGCTGCATCAGGCGGCTAAAGAATTCGGCTGTGACGAAGAAACGGTAGCGGCCCGGTCTGAGAGAATTTCATCTTTTTGGGAGCGTGTCCTGGGCGGCCTATCGCTGGGAGGCGCGGACACGCATTACAACCCGCCACCGCTGCGCACTTTTTCTGACCGTGAACTATTTGAAAAGCAGGTCGAAATTCTCAAACGAATCGCCACGAACAATGATTGTGTGGTCGTCGGCTGGGCCGGTGTTTTCCTTTTGCCGCGACATCGCGGAACCTTCAGCGTGTTCTGTCATGCGCCCCGGAGCTTTCGCGCCAGGCGTTTGATGAACATCTATCCGGATTTAAGCGATGAAAAGGCGCGCCTCCTGATTACCGAGTCGGACCGCACTCGCGAAATCTATTTCAATGAAATGACCGATCATGATTGGACCTGCGCCCGGAATTACAACCTCTCGATCGATACGAGCTTGATGCCGCTGGATCAAATCGCCGAATTGATTATTAAACTTTCTGAACGACAACGTGCGTAACTGCCGGACGTCGATCCCAGCTGATGAGGTCAGTACCGGGAGCGGTAGCGACCGGGTCATCGTCATGGTCATCTCGACCGCCGCGTACATCGAGACCCGGTCGCTACCGCTCCCGGTACTGACCTAATTACCCGCGTCGTAGCAGGAGTTCCGCTATTTAATCTCGTCCAATCTGTCCTTCGCCTGCGCAATCATCCAACGCAGCCTGGTAAAATCATCGAGGGTCATCAACAGACGCGATCGATCAAAGAAGCCGCCTTCAACCGCGGCCGCAACCCCGCCTGTCACTTGCTTAAAGACCAAAATTTCAAAGTCGCCCTTGGTGCGATAGCGCGCTTCAAAGTGTGTGAGTTTAGTGATCGAGTCATCCGACTTGGCGATCGCATCGAAGGCTTTGACGAGCGGATCGATTTCGTCATAGTCGATCAACGCACGAATTTCGCCTGGGGGTCCGCCATCGGCTACCATCGTGATCACCACTCCGGCGACTCGCGTCGAGTTATTGCTGTCGCGAATCTCAGTGGCTTCGACGCGGGCCGTGCCATTCTGCGCCCGCAAGGTCGCGACGTAGGTACGTCCTTTGATCAGAATCGTGCCGATCCGGCCTTCGAACTCTTCCAGCTTGTTGCGCGGTTCGTAAAACTGCGGATCGCGCGGCGGCGGCACGCGCTCCCAGCGCCGCTGCGCACACACTGAACCAAAACACGCGACGATGACTATGGTTGAGAGAAGTAATGAGCGAGAACTCATAACGACACCTCTTTCGTTTGTCGTAAGTTAGAAAACCGTTGGCAGAGATCGGGAGAGAAGAACCTGTTGAGTGTAACCCCTGCGAAGGGGAAGAGTTCCAAAATGTGGCACAGACTTCAGTCTGTGATTGCATAGGGACTTAATCACAGACTGAAAAGTCTGTGCCACTAACGCTCTTTGGCGATCAGCTGCTCAGCAGCGGACTCGGGTGGTCTCTCCGTGACGGGCAGCGGCGGCGGCGGATTGGCGACCAGTTTTTCGAGCGCGGCTTCGACAACTTCGTTGATGCGGTTGACGGGCACAATTTCCAACTCGCGGCGCACGTCTTCGGGAATGTCTTTCAAGTCGGCTTCGTTGCGCGCCGGCAGGATAATGCGGTGAATGCCGGCCCGATGCGCGGCCAGAACTTTCTCTTTAATTCCGCCGACGGGAAATACCAAACCCGACAGCGTGATCTCGCCGGTCATGGCCGTGTCCGGCCGCACGCGGCGGCCGGTGTAGAGTGAAGCGAGCGCGGAAGTGATAGTGACGCCCGCGCTCGGTCCATCCTTAGGAATTGCCCCAGCGGGCACATGCAGATGCACACCATACTCCTTGAACATTGTGGGGTCGATGCCGAACTCCTGCGCATGCGCCCACAGATAAGATCGCGCGGCCCGCGCCGATTCCTGCATCACTTCGCCGAGTTGGCCGGTAATGGTAAAGCCGCCGCCGCCCCCCGGAAGCAGCGTCGCTTCGATAAACAGCAGCACCCCGCCCATGTCTGTCCAGGCCATGCCGGTCGCCACTCCCGCTGGTAATTCCTTGCGAGCTTCTTCAGGGTAGAAGTGCGGCGCGCCCAGAAAATCCGGAATGTCTTCCGCGTCGACCGTGACTTTTTCCGTTTCTCCCTGAGCGATCTTCAAGGCAACTTTTCGTCCCAGCCGACCGATAGTCCGTTCAAGTTGGCGCACGCCTGCCTCGCGCGTGTAACGCGCCGCGATCAGGTTGACCGCAGCGTCAGTGATTTCGAGTTGCTCTGGAGTCAAACCGTTCTCGCGCACCTGCCGCGGGATTAGATAGCGACGCGCTATCTGGAGCTTCTCACGATCGCTATAACCGGCGAGCTGGATCACTTCCATGCGATCGCGCAGCGGCGGCGGAATCGGGCCGAGCTGATTAGCCGTAGCGATAAAGAAAACTTTCGAGAGATCGAACGGCAGATCCAGATAATGATCCGTAAAGGTGTTGTTCTGCTCGGGATCCAAAATCTCCAGCAGCGCAGCCGACGGATCGCCACGATAATCCGCGCCCAGTTTGTCGATCTCGTCGAGCATCATTACCGGGTTGTTGACTCCGGCACGACGAATTGATTGCACGATGCGCCCGGGCATCGCCCCAACGTAAGTGCGACGATGGCCGCGCAGCTCGGCTTCATCGCGCACGCCGCCCAGACTCAAACGCTCGAAGTGACGGGTCATCGCGCGGGCGATCGAACGACCCAGAGAAGTCTTGCCGACCCCGGGCGGTCCGACAAAACAAAGAATCGGGCTCTTCGCATCAGGCCGCAGTTTGATCACCGCCAGGAATTCCAGAATCCGCTCTTTGACGTCCTCGATGTCATAGTGATCTTCGTCCAGAACTTTCTGTGCTTCATTCAGATCCAACCGATCTTCGGAAGACTTCAGCCACGGCAGCTCCAGGATGAAATCAAGATAAGTGCGAATGACGTGATAGTCGGGCGCCATCGCCGGCAGTTTCTCCATCCGGCTCAGCTCGCGTTCGGCTTCCTTGCGAACTTCGTCCGGCAGATCTGCCTTTGCCAGCCGCTCGCGCAACTGTGCGGCTTCGGCCTGCTCGCCGCCCTCGTCGTCGCCCAACTCTTTCTGGATCGCTTTCATCTGCTGGCGCAGCACATAGTCGCGTTGCGCCTTATCCATTTCGGTCTGGGCTTCGCTGGCAATTTTCGAACGCAGGCGAATGATCTCGACTTCGCGCGCGAGAAAATCGTGAGCGTGGTGCATCAGATCGTCGACGGTGTTGGCTTCCAGCATTTGCTGCTCTTTATCAACACCCAGACTAAGGATCGAGCCGAGGAAGTATGCGAGCCGGACCGGATCGTCCGCGCTGAGCACGACCATGCGGACTTCCGGCGGCACCTGCGGCAGGTAAGCCAACGCCTGTTGAATCAACTGCTGAACGTTGCGTTTGGCGGCCTCGACCTCTTCTTTGTTTCTTACTTCGAGCTCGGGAAGAATCTGCACGCGGGCGCGCAGCATCGGCTCGCGCTGCGTCCATTCCAGCACGCGGATGCGATCAGACCCCTGGACGATCAGGTGCAGCGTGTCTTCGACTCGCTCCATCCGTTTGATCATTACCAGCGTGCCGATTTCAAAAAGGTGTTCGGGATCCGCGTCACCGTCCGAAGTCTTGTCAGGCCGCACACTGACGCAGGCCAACAATTTTTCTTCGCTCGAGAGTGCGGCTTCGACCGCGGCTATGGAAGCGGGCCGGCCAACCGACAGCGGGACCATCGTCTCGGGAAACAGCGTAGTGTTCTGCAGCGGCAGGACCGGAATTTCAAAAGGCACGCCTTCGCGTTTCTTTGGCGTCGCTTCCTTTTCGGGTGTTTTTTCTACTTCAGCCATTGCTTTAGAAAATGAACTTGGTTGAAATCTTTCAGAGGCTCCAAATCACCGGCTGCCTGCGGCGCTGGCGCGGCCCTTCTGTTCCTCTTCCTCCTCAACCAGGCGGAGAATCAGAAGACCGTGATGATAGTCGCGTTCGATCGTCGCGTGTTCTATAGAGCGGGGAAACTGGATCATTTTCTCAAACCGGCTGTAGGTAATCTCGAGCTGGTAATGGGAGATTCCTTCGCCGCAAATACCGTCGCGGCGTGATCCGCTGAGGCGCAGCACCCGGTCGTCGAGGGTAACCTGGACGTCCCCGGGCTCAATCCCGGCCAAATCGACTTTCACGATCCAGCCATTCCCGGTGCGATACACGTCAGCCGCGGGACACCACAAACGTCCTGAAGGGCGCGTATCACGCGAGCCCTGAATCGAACGAAAGTAACGCTCAAAAGATTGGCCGGACATAAAGACAGCTCCAATCAGAAATCATTGAAAGTTCAGGGGAAAATCGATGAGTGAATTATAAAGGTTTCGCCGCCGAATGTCAGGCGAAGGTGCAAATTCCGGGCATGGCTCATTTCAACCATCATTTCCTATCGCTTCGACCGGGCAACAAGCCATCGCTTCCTCGCACGCTACGAGTTCCGTTTCGTTTTCAGGTTGTTTACTGACGTAGGAATAAGCGTCCTTGAAAGAGCGGGTGAAGTTTTTGGGAGCAGTCTCGCGGCAGACATCACAGTCGATGCAGGAAGAATCAACGTAGAAAGCACCAGGTGTGTTGTCTTTAACTTTGTCGTTTGGGTCTGGCAAGTCGGCAGATTACGCAGGTTTCATCGAATAGACAAACTCCGAGAGGGGCGCAAGTCCTCCTGAACTCATTAGTGTAACTTAGTGTGATTTCGTGGATCGCTGGTAATCGGATGGCCGGAAACTGCTATCCACTAAATCACACGAATGAACTTGAACCCGCGTGTCTTCACCGCCTCAAGACTATTTTCCTGCCGTGAAGAACCAACCACGCGGCAGTTGCAGCTTGTTTCTCATCTGTTCGCCACGGAGGTGCGATTGTTCGGCCGAGGCCGTTTAGCTTTTTCTTGAGGGTCGCACTCTGCGCACCGAGTTCGATCTTAGTAAGACCGTCAAAGTCTCGGTCCGGAAATGTTCGCCAGCGTAGGCTGCTCGCGTCCGCCGCGAGATCCAGCACGCGCCGAAACAAAACTCCCTCGGCAGCGTGCGCGCGGATGTGAAAGTTGCCGATGCGAGCCAGGTCCTTGTCTTTGGCGCCGACGATCCCAACTCCCGACACTTTCATTCCCGCGGACTGGAGTTCTTTGATCAGTTGGGCCAGGGCTTTTCGGGCGATGGCCTCGATCGCGCGGGCGGATTTGCGGACGGCTTTCTCACTCTCTTCCCACGGCAGATCCATTACTTCGTGATAGGGCTGTGCCGTAGCGGGGACCTTCGGATCGGCCAGCTTCATCTCGAATTTCTTCAAGACCAACGGTGCGTGGCTCGAGCCGCCCAGCACGACTGCGATAGCGCGGGCCGTCTTGGCACGGAGGCCGATGGCGACGAGGTTGGATTCTTTCATGGCCACCAAGATTGTAGGGGCAGCCCTTGTGGCTGCCCGCGACGACGGGCTAAGCCCCGCGACGACGGGCTAAGCCCCGCGACGACGGGCAGGGACAAGCCCTGCCCCTACGACATCATTTATGGATGTGTCATCTCTTCAGGCTTAACCAACTCGTCAAACTTCTCGCCGGTTAAGAGGCCCAGCTCGATGGCCGCCTCGCGCAAGCTAAATTTTTTCTTGTGCGCATGCTTGGCAATCTTTGCTGAGTTGTCATAGCCGATGTGCGGATTCAACGCGGTGACCAGCATCAGAGAACCGCGCAGATTGGCATCGATCTGCTCGCGATTGATGGTCATGCCGGCGATGCAGTATTCGACAAAGCCGTGACTCGCGTCGTGTATCAGGCGAATCGAGTGCAGCAGATTGTGAATCATCACCGGCTTGAAGACATTCAATTCAAAGTTGCCCTGCGAACCGGCAAAGCCTATGGCTGCATCGTTGCCCATTACCTGCACTGCGATCATCGTCATCGCTTCGCTCTGCGTCGGATTAACTTTGCCGGGCATGATCGACGAGCCGGGTTCGTTCTCCGGAATAACCAGTTCGCCCAAACCGCAACGTGGCCCGGAAGCCAGCCAGCGAATGTCGTTGGCGATCTTCATCAGCGACGCCGCCAAAGTCTTCAAGGCGCCGCTACAGAAAACAATTTCATCGTGGGCCGAAAGCGCCGCGAACTTGTTGGGATGTGATTTGAAAGGCAGTCGGGTTAGTTCGGCGATCTTCTTTGCCCCGCGCTCGCCGAATTCCGGATGAGCATTCAAGCCGGTGCCCACCGCCGTGCCGCCAATCGCCAGATCGTAAAGCCCGGGCAGCGTCGTATTAATTCGATCGATGTCCCGCTCGAGCAGACTGGCCCAACCGGACATCTCCTGACCAACCGTCAAGGGCGTCGCGTCCTGAAGATGGGTACGGCCAATCTTCACCACGTCTTTGAACTCCGCGGCCTTCGCATCGATCGCGCTTTTTACTTCCCCAATCCGCGGTATCAACTGATTCATCTGCTCGGCGGCAGCGATGTGCATAGCGGTCGGAAACGTGTCGTTCGAAGATTGCGACATATTCACGTCGTCGTTGGGATGAATCGGTTTCTTGCTACCGAGAACGCCGCCGGCGATCTCGATCGCTCGATTCGAGATGACTTCGTTGGCGTTCATGTTGGTCTGGGTGCCGCTGCCCGTCTGCCAGACGCGCAAAGGAAAATGCTCGTCGAGTTTGCCTTCGATCACCTCGTCACAGGCCTGCGCGATCAGCTTCGCCTTTTCCCGCGGCAGCTTTCCGAGATCCTGGTTAACGAGCGCCGCGGCTTTTTTGAGAATGCCAAACGCGCGAATCATCTCGCGCGGCATCACGTCGTCACCGATGTTGAAGTGGAGCAGAGAGCGCTCGGTCTGCGCGCCCCAGTAACGATCGGCGGGCACTTCGATCTCGCCCATCGAGTCGGTTTCGATGCGGGTAGTTGGCTTAGTGGCTTCTTGAGACATTAGGTTCCGAGCCGCATAGCGGCGGAATATTTATAGCTCAAGGTGATTGAGAAATCCTAAGCTCCAGAGGAGCGGCATATTTTCTGTCGCCCATAAATGGGCTCTTTCGATTTCACGGGCTCGGAGCTATAGACATTTCGTGCCTACGGCGCCTGGGGAAGCTCGCTATCCATTTCGGTTTGCGCCAACCGCCATCCGCGTAACGATCGCATCATATCGGGTCGCGCCAACTCTACTGGTCAACCGTGCTTGCGCAGCGAATTACGTCAAGGCTTCACGGGTTTTCTTACCGGCCGCACGGCTTTCGGAATGTCTCCGTCGTCGACCAGATTGAGTTGCTGGCTGTTTTCCTGCTCTTTCAATTTCGGAGCGCCACGCAGGCCCGGGGGAATTTTCGGCGTCGAAAGTTTTACGGTCGCCAGTGCTTCGGTGCGTCGCAGGATCGCCCCGCCGCGGCCCGCCACCCAGGCGTTCGCGCCGCCGCGATAGGCGACCGCGAACAAAGGCGAACTCGTAATGGTCGGCTGCGTTTCCCAGGTTAGGCCGCCATCTCTGGAAGCCAGCACGCGGCCCTGATCACCGGCAATCAGGACGTCGTCGCGTGACTCCGCTGAGACCGCAAACAGATTCGTCTTCACACTGCTCTCCTGGTCTTTCCAGGTCAGTCCGCCATCGTCTGTGCGCAGGATGATTCCTTTTTCGCCGACAACGTAGCCGCGTAATTTGTCGGCGAAGGCCACGGCGTACAACCACTCTCGCAAATTATGCGAAACGTCTTTCCAGGTTTCGCCGCCATCTTCCGTGCGCAGGATTGTGCCGCCGGATCCGACCGCAACGCCATGCTTTTCGTCGAGAAAGCGCACGTCTTCCAACCAGGCTTTCGTCACTGAAGGAACCTGACGCCAGGCGTTGCCGCCGTCTTCGGTCTTGAACACGTTGCCGCGCGCACCAACGGCCCAGCCCAGCCTGGCAGAGACAAAATAGACGCCCAGCAATTCCTGTTTGGTATCGGCGTCCTGTGGCGTCCAGACGATTCCGTTGACGGTATGCAGAATCGTTCCCTGTTCGCCGACGGCCCAGCCGTTGTTCTCGTCAAAGAAAGTAACTGCGTCCAGCCGCACAGTAGTGCCCGAGGGCCGCACCGTCCAGAACTTGCCGCCTGATCTGGTTTCGAGAATTTTTCCGTGCTGCCCGACTGCCCAGCCACGTGAGCTGTCGAGAAAGAAAATGTCCGCCAGATCGTCGCGCCCGCCTTCAGTCAGACGCTGCCAGCCAAGGCCGCCATCGTCACTGCGCAGCACCAGCCCATCGTTGCCGGCGGTCCAGCCCGTGTTCTCGTCGGCAAAGTAAACGGTCCCCAGCCGGGGGTTGGTTCTAACGCTGGCCGGGATCCACAGTTGACCGCCGTTGGCCGTGCCCAGCACTACGCCATTGTCTCCCGAGATCCAACCGTGTTGCTCGTCTGAAAAGAAAACGGAGAGCAAGTCGTTGGTCATCAGCACGTCAAACGGTTCCCAGGTCAGACCCGCGTCGTTACTTAAGATCACGCGTCCGCCATAGCCGACGGCGATCACGCGCTTCGCATTGATGAAAGTAACGCTGGTAAAAGGGAGCGAGCCCAACTTGACGGCTTCCTTCCAGTGGCGGCCGCCGTCCGTCGTGCGCAGCACCGTGCCGCGATCGCCGGTAGCCAGTCCCGTGGTCTTGTTGGCAAATGAAACTGAGTAGAGATGGACGTTCGCGGGACTCTTCTGCGCGGTCCAGGTCAGCCCGCCGTCGGAAGTTGTAATAATGCAACCGTAAGTACCCACTGCCCAGCCATGCGTGGGATTGTCGGACGCGAAGGTTATCGCGAAGAGATGATCCTTGGTAGGTGTGCTGACCTCAGTCCATCTCTCTCCGGCGTTTTTCGTCAGCGCCACCGTGCCGCGGGCTCCAATCACCACGGCGCGTTTCGGATCGTGCACATAGATTCCATTGAGATTCACAATGATGCGCGTGTGCTGACTCTCCCACTGAAAGCCGCCGTCTGTGGTGTAAAGAATTACTCCGTCGGCGCCCACGGCCCAACCGTGTCGCTTGTCAGCGGCGAAACGAATCGCGCTGATGGCGTTTCCCTGCGGCCGGGGGTTCTGCCACTCCCAACCGCGGTCGGCGGTTTGCGCGAGCGCAGGTATCGCGGTTGTGAGTGAAATGATAGCGAAGATTAGAAGCCTGGCTGGGAACGTCTTGGGATTTTGCGGAATCAACCTTCGAGTCGGCGAGATTGAGACATTAAAACGCAAAGTACCCAAAGGTTTTCGCAGAGGGCGCGAAGGAGTAGTTCTCTGCGTTCCTTTGCGGCATTCCTTTGCGGCCTTTGCGTTAAAATTGATTGACCCGTCATGACTCAACAAGGCCGGGTCGAGGCTAGTCCTCAGCCAAGTCCCCAAACACAGAACGAACGGCCTACGGTGATGAACTGATCTTGAAGACTTTAGTAACACGTGCTCTCGCTGAGAAGTGACGTTCAGGTTTGTTGGTTGCCCGATTATAGATTTGTGACCGCAGGAAAGCGAGTGGGACGCCGGTCATGAGGTCAGTACTACCTGCGTGAGCAGGTGGATCAAAGACCCACTCTGCGAGGGTTGATTTCTCTGATCCACCCGCTCACGCGGGTGGTACCGACCTCACAGCGCGAGCGCTGTTTGATTTTCAGAACAACTCCGGTTCTTCCTCGGTCTCTTCTTCCAACTCAGTTACGCCCACTCGATCCACAGCATCCTGGAGGACGCTGGGCTCGACGTGGCCCAGAGCGGCGATCTTGCGCGCTGCGCGATCGGCGGCTTCTTGGATCACATGACCCGCGTGACCCTGCTCCCAAATCCACTCGACCTGATGACGCGCCGCGGCGTTGTCCAGGCGCTTCCACCATTCGTGATTTGTCTTGCGGCGAAAACGCCCGCACATTGTCTCAACCACATAACGCGAGTCGGTGTAGAGACGCACGACACAGGGCTCGGTTAAGGCTTCCAGGCCCAGCGCTGCGGCCGCAATCTCGGCCTGCTGGTTGGTAGCTTTGCCCAAATAAGCTCCGAACGCACGCCACAGTCCGCGAAAGCCGAGCAGCGCTACTGCCGCGGCGCGAGTTTCCTCGCGGCCGTTGCCCAGGCTCGAGCCGTCGCAGTAGATCGTAACTGATTTCAAATACTTTCCCGGCTCGGCATTAGGGAGACTTCAGTACCAAAGATCTTGAAGAGCTATTTTCTCATCGGCGCTTTGCCACGCCTTTTCAAATTCGGTTTGAGCCTTTGAGTAGTCTCTTCTCTGCGCCTTCAGACTCTCCATTAGTCCGAACAGCGAACGTCCATTGTGCCGGTTGCGAAGGAGGTCGTCGCGAAAGACTTGCTCGGCCGCGGCAAAGTCGCCTTGTTTCATCAAGGCGCCGCCCAGGGTCTCGCGAACCGGCAGAAACCACGCCGGCGGTTCATCGTAAGCCAGCGAGTCTTCGATCTCAACGCCCTTGCGCAGGAGTTCGACCGCGACCTTCTGATCTATTTTACTTAATCCGGAGATACGCGCCTCCAGGACGCACTCGGCAATTTTTAGGATTCTGTTCGCAGGATTCAAGCCAAACATTGCTCCTGCGGGAACTGATTTCTCAGCCTGGACAAATGCCTGCTGCTCGCTCGGCGCCTCCTCAGTCATACTCTTTGCCGCGAACGCCATTCCGCGCGCAAAGTGCCAAACCGCACTGGTAACTTTCAGAGAGCTGTCCGGCTGAGGCTGTTTCATAATTTCGTCCCACTTATGAAATCTGACCATCATCAACAAAGACTTTGCCATGAATGGCTCAACCATCGGCATCTGTTCGACCATAGGTTTGGCCAGGGCCACCAGTTTGTCGGACGCGGCAATTGCATCGCGGTAACGCCCTTGCATACTGTTGGCGACCGCGAGGAAGTCCAGATTGTGCGCGTAGTACATTGCATAGACGCCCGGGGTGCCGCTTGCTTTGAAATACGCTTCATCTGCGGCCGCGGCATCTGCGTTGCTGCGCGCGGCCGACTGATAATCGCCGACACGCTCGTAGATGTGCGCCGGCATGTGAACCAGATGTCCGGCCATTGGCATTAGCCGCGGCAGCTTTGGCGCATACGCGAGTGCGCGCTCGGGATTCGGCGAGGCTTCGACGGTATGAATGTAGTAGTGAATCGCGCCCGGGTGATTCGGATTACGTTTCAGCACCGATTCGAGCACCGCGACGATCTCTTCCGTGCCTTCAGCGGGTTTTCCGTCAGCATTCCAAAGCTGCCACGGCCGCAGATCCATCATGCTCTCAGCGTAAAGCGTGGCAGCGTCGAGATCATCCGGGTATTTTCTGCTCAGCTCTCCCATCGCGTTCTTGTAAGTAACGGCGAGCTTTTTCAGATCCGATTTGGGATCGAGCGAGTAACGTTTGGCCAGCGCTTCGATATAAGCACGCTCGGCCTCAGGCTTGTCCTTTGCCAGCGCGAGGGCCTTCTGCGCCGCGTCGGTAGCGGCCTGTTCGCGCGCCAGGTCAACGTCTTGATTAATGTTCGGACCCAGTGCCAGCGCCACTCCCCACCAGGCCATCGCCAATTGCGGATCGAGTTCGGCGGCGCGCTTGAAGGAGCGGACCGCTTCGTCATGGTTGAAAGCAAAGACCAGCGACAGGCCTTGATCAAAAAAGCGCTGGGCCTCGCGGTTGTTGGTGGACACCGGATGATGAAGCGCTCCCAGGCCGGCCATGATGGTGGCGGGCTT
>WNFQ01000347.1_pt1 | contig 52812 bp, 70 predicted proteins | sample 5400171 | NCBI WGS metagenome assembly WNFQ01 (sample SAMN13153356, study PRJNA577476) | soil metagenome | isolation source: 20 cm soil under Madrone tree | place: USA:California | collected 2016-06-14
CTTGTTCGATGGCTCTTCCTAAGGTATGTCTTGTCCAACTGGCCCTGGCCCATATCCATCTCAACACTAGCATGATTGCAGCGGATCATCAAGGTGCGTGACCCGAGTAATACCCGTCCTCGTGTGCAGACGCCCTTTCCCCACGTCTCTAGGAAACGGAGCGCCTTGTGGCAGACCCTGCACCCGGAATATCTGCTGCTCCACACGATGACAACCTCAGGTATTTTGATGTGACTATCCAAGGCCCAGATGGCAGTCCGTTTCAGAGTACGTCTTGTCATCGTCGTAGCGGCTTTGCTGCCCCTGATCCACGCACAGATGGTGTTTTCAAGCTCGAATTGTTCCTTCCCGAAGAGTACCCTATGGCGCCGCCCAAGGTGCGGTTTCTTACCAAGATATACCATCCTAACATTGGTACGAGCGGTCTTTCCCTGGGGCCTCCTACACGACATTGATCACGCACTGCAGACAAGCTAGGCCGTATCTGTCTTGACATTTTAAAAGGTGGGTCTTAGTATCTGCCTTTACCAGGTTTCCTTTTACGGTGATCGTGTGTTTTAGACAAATGGTCCCCTGCGCTACAGATCCGCACAGTCCTACTTTCTGTACAGGCGCTTCTCAGCTCGCCCAATCCTGATGACCCACTTGCGGCAGATGTGGCGAAACACTACAAAGAGGATGAGGCTGGCGCGCGGCAGGTTAGCAAGGAATGGACGGAGACGTATGCCACCTGATTGCGTGCGTGAAATAGCGCACGCGCGCTGGGTAGGCAGTACAGTACATATGGACGCACTTCGGGAATTTTGGCAATGTATTCAAACAACTATTACACATTGGCGGTCGCCTCACTATCTTGATCTCAGATGGTTCAGTCGCGTTAGGTATACTAATAAGTCCACCTTCAGACACAAATGATAATTTGATTGGTATACGCAAGAGTGTTTATACATTCTCGTGGAATCTCGGTCATGCACCTATTTCCCCCCGCTCATTCATTACAAATCTAGAATGATTCATATGAGCACGGAAATAATGTATGTAACCCTCGCCAAGAAACGGTCGGACCAGCATTGACCTCAAGTTGCGACCGGTGTTGAGGATGCCTAATGATATAGAAACAAGCCAGTTTCTAGTGGACGCGTTATGGATGCGGATGCTGAATAAAGGTCCTGCCAGTTAAACGTATGTGAGACCGTTCATCCTATTCCTGCGATTGGGAGATGTGGTGCAAAGAGTGAATAGTTACGGTACGTGGACTCGGAAGTCGTACTCACCGGTAATGTTTGCAGCCGAGAACCTGCACAGGTCCAAGTCGGAGGAAAGGATAAACCAATCGAAATGCAATGCTATCCACTGACCCGGAGCTTCACGCTATCGTGCGTGGGTACTACTGTAGTAATCATGACCATAGCGTGTGCGTGATCCAAATGATCCAAGCCATCCAAAACACCTTCGTTGCTTGCCTCTTACGGTAACCTGTTCACCATGATGATTGAAAGCTTCGCCTAGTAGGCAATTCTCGTCTCATGTATGGCATCCGTCAGCGTCGCGCACCTCTTGGCTTAGCTATTGATTGGTTTTCCACTCGCCGAAACGCTGGTGTGGTTCCTCCATTCCTGATGGCCACGGAGAATAGCCTTCCATTCGACAACCTGTCGAAAACTTTTCTTACGAGTGAACTTGCCTAGATTTTTACCCAGAAATTCCTTCTTAAGACTGTCTTAAATCAATCGCACTAGAAGCACACATCAGTCAAAAGAAGAGTAAACCCTCCCGGTTCTCGACTTATTACAAGCAAGCGCGTGGTTTATGTTCGTTGTTTGTGCATGTGCGACAGAAATTGTTGATGAACTGAGGAGCCCCTCTCCACAGCCACAGGAGAAAGATTCTCAACAAAAAAGGACATCTCAGAACAGAACAATGGCGGAACCCTGACGCCTCCGGTTCCGCCTTTTGCCCCTGTATCTACACGTTCGTGCACGCGTGCGCTTAGATACGTGCCCGGAACGTCGGACGATGAGAAAAAACAACAAACTCGAAATAGCCAGCAAAGAAGAGAAGGAGAAGGAGGAAAAATTTACGGCGTTTCAGGTAGCAATGCCATGCCATGGCTGCCAGCCGGGTCGGTCATTGGCACGGCGGTTCGGACGTTCAGGACTCGGATGGTGTCAGAGACTTAGAACCTGCCGCCTAATGAGCGATGAGCGCTATCCTAAAGCCAAAGACATCAGTACTGATATGTCAATACAGGTGTCGGCGCAGGGCGCAGCCACGACGGTTCCTGACACCTGAGCGCTGAGCGCTGAGCCGCAAAGCCCATGTGACACTCCTCGGTCGACTCTTGCCCAGGATACGGATGATAGATAACACTGTCCTGGCCACGTGCAGGATCGCCTTCTTCCCGTAGTAAGTCATATCCATCGCGGCGTCGCATGACGCTTTCGTGTCCCGGGGAATATTTTGTATAGGGCAAAGAGAGGGTCAAACCGTACCCGACACTGGCACGACGTGCACGAGGAGGACACGTATATCAAGAGACGACTCGGAGCTTGACCGGCTTGACCGCTAAACGCCTCGTAGAAAAATGGATTGGAACGGGTGTCAGTGTCATTATACTATAGTACACTACTGTACTGTACTGTAAGCAGATGCTCCCGCAAATGAGATTTCATTGTCCCAACATGGGATCTCATTGCATCTACTCTGCTGTCTCTCTGCTCTGAGAGCACACACTTGAAGCTCGCGGCCGGCACCGTGACCACCGACACCCGACCTACGCCGAACCCCCGCGAACGGCGTTGGGTGGAAGGCGAAGCCTCGAATACGTCAAAAGGCAGCGGGTACATTCAGCCAGCCAGCCACCCGGTACGTATTGTCGTCGATAGAGCGGTCATCAGGGACAAAGATACCTCCAAGTCGAGAGCGCGCCGCGCAACGTCAACGGTCGCGGCGACTCGACTCGGACCACCGCCGCTTCGAGTTGCCGCTGCACGGCCAAGACCTAGGATCCTAGGATCCGACCGTGCTCGGCCAAGCGCTGGGATTCCCAAGTCCCACTGCAGTCCGGAGTCCGGAGGAATTGAAGGCGGCCTGCGATTGAGAAGGCACTTAGAGTTGCTGCACCCTCAGCTTGCTCAGCTCAGGCTGTCGTTGTCCGGTCGCGTAAGCGCAGCTTGTCCAAATCGAGCCGTTATCGTCCCCCGACGCTGGCCAGAATGTGGGGGCTGATTGTTGGCTGGTGATGAGCCAGGTTTTGGTAGAGTCACAGGGTACCCATGAGTTGTACGTATGGGGATGGGTGAACCGAATTACAGAATGTGCTACAAAGAGTAGCCGCTAGGAAGTTTCTAGGCCTTCTGGAACTATCACCATGTGATGGGTCAGACGTAGATTTTGTACGTATTCTGCTTTTAGGCTCATAAAAAAAATTGTCCACGACATGTAGACACAAATGGCAGTGTTGCCAATGGCCGTCAGACTCGAAATGTAAACAGTCTTTATCAATCAGAAAACTACTATTTTCGTATCTTAACGTAATGAAGCAATGGGCCGGCCCAGGCCGGACAGCGAGTCCTTATTGACAGACAGGTAGTTTAGGTCGTGAATAATACCATCACGTCTCGAGCCAATAAGCAAGGAGGTATGTAAAAAAACTGTGCTACACCATGAACATGCGACATGCGAGATGACAAGCTTACAAGAATGACGTCGACTAGAGATGAATAAATACAGTTGGACAAAAACGTATGCTGATTCGAGAGGAAACAGTTGCTGATCGAAGAAATCACCGACGCTTTAATGAATGGTGGGGAGAAGTCCATTCTCCAGAACCATGAGTGCCGGAGGTGGGAACGGAGGAACTCGTGGCCTGATGTTGTTTCTGTAACCCTACGGACCCCTCGAGAACCTCGACTTCGGCAGCCAACTTCTGGTTCTCTATCTTGAGCTGCTGCAGCAAAAACTGCCAGGCATCCTCTTCAGGGGCATCCTCCTCAGAGAAGACGTTACCCCTAGATACGGAGGTTACCAATTGGCGTTCTACAGTTGATTTTGATGAAATGGGCTTGATCTGGCAAACAATGGGGAGCTGTCGGAAGTGGGGTTGGGAGTCTGCGCCGGAAGGCAACGGATAGAGCGTGATATTTAAGTGGATAAAATCTCCCCTCTTCTGTCTGACCTGGCATTCGACGACTTCCGTACAGCCATGTTGGCTTTGAGCGGCGCGATGAAGAGCAGCTCCCAGAGCAGTGATAAAGGTCTCTAGAACGATGTCGTTCAGAGACATGCCAATAATCTCACCGACACCCCAACCAAGCACATTCTTCACGTTGGCACTCATGAAGAGCACGGTACCACCAAGGCTCAACATACCCCATACTTCGCGAGCGGCATCCGCTCGTCCGCCAACGCGATCCTGCCATGCAGCATCGGGGATAGACTTCCAGCTGAAACGTGGCATTGTGCGTGGGCGAGCGCTCAAGATGATCGCTTTTCTCCCCTTGCCTGGCTCCACGTGTAGACGCCCTGTGCACTCGACCCAGACGTAAGCACCCCGTTTGGTCCTGGCCCTAAAGAGGAGGTTGACAGTCTTTGGGATGTTGGAAAAATTCGGCATGAAGCGTTGTCCTTCCTGAGGCCCAAGAAAACTTGATGACTCTTTGAGTTCACGCATAAGGGGAACAATATCCGAAGGGTGGCAGTAATCACCGATAGATTTACCAGCCATCTCTTCGGGAGAATATTCCAATATGTGGGTGATCGCCGGCGCGATATAAAGAAATGATCCTTTGAGGGAGAGAACAAGGGGGTGATTTCCTTCTTGACACTCCGCGTCTTCAGCGCTCGATGTGGGTGCTGAGATCGATGACACAAATGAAGGGTCATTGAGAAGGCCGCGAAGCTCCTCCGAGACGGCATTCAAGACATAGTTGTTATTCCGGCGATCCCTAAGGGAAGAACTGGGGGTAATGGGGAGTGAAAGACAGGCCTTTGGGTTGACCATGTAGTTCCCGTTCCTGAGTTTCTGTAGAATGGCGTTTGGTTGTTCTGTGAGGTCAACCTGGAAACCGACGTGGAAAACGACGTCGTTTTGCTCTCCAGGAGCATTGGCAAGGCCGGCGACAGGGATGATGGTCACCAGGTTGAAAAAAGCAGAGCCGTCCTTTCGAAAATTGAGGAGATTTGTTTGGCATTCTTTATTGGCCGCGAGGCTTTTCCTCATGTGGGCAACTGCATCTGGGTTAGTATGGTGACGTTGATCTCCTCTTGCAACACGGCCGCCAGGTGCTTGGAGGAAGCGACAGTTACGACCAAGGACCTCATGCTCTTCATACCCTGTCAGGCGATAGAAAGAGGGTGAGGCATAAACAATGGGGTTGTCATGTCGCCGCACGTCCACGACGACGAAAGAACAAGACATATCAACAGGACCAAGGTTGATGCTCTTATTTGGTCGATTAGCGACACGACCCAGGATAGATAAGAGGTCGAAGCCCGAAGATGAATATACAGGCAGACCGAGGGGGGATGGGGAGGAGAAAGAGGGTGCCCAGAAGGAAGAGGAAGAAGGCAGGACGCTACTTTCAGCGACCGGTGGCGGAACAGGGGGTTTGGGGAATGACGGGGCATGAGGCAAATGTGGCTGAACAGCACCAGAGAGGGAGGAGGAACCGGGGAGTGCAGAAGAGCTTTCTGCGAGGTAATCGTTCTCACAAGATTGGGTGGGATGGAAGTACTTTGAGTCGGGAGGGTCGAAGCTAAAGAAGTTGAGAGCGAGAAGGACTATTATTGCAGTCGTACGTACACATCCTCGGGGTTGTTGGGTGCGAAGCCAGTGTTGGCAATCCACGCCGAGGCAATTGACTTGGAGGATACAAAGCCTGGGGGGAGAATCTCAGCGCCACCGCCTGGGGCGAGGGTTGGGGGGCCATCCAGCATGAACTGGGGCATCTGTAAATTGAGGGCAGGGGTGGCAGCGAACGGATCAAGGGCGGAACCCAATGAGGAAGGGTAGCTGGACTGGACATATGCATAGTCATTTATTGGAGGCGAGGAGGACGAGGAGGGTGTGGGCTCCTGAGCGTGGCGGAGATACCGCTCGAAGGGCATTGTGGGTTGAGAGATGGGGGGGGATGGTAGAGTGGAGGAGAGAGAGAGCGAGGCCAAATGAAGGCGAAATGTGTCAATCAAGTCTTCCTTCGCACTCCACTTGTGCATCTCCGGCCCGGTCTTCCCACATGGACCAGCTCGTCGTTCGCTTGCATCCCTCCCAGCCGTTCGATATCAGACTAGAAGCGACCCCCATTCCTGCGTGAGCCTGTCTACTCCGTGCTTCTTCTTCTTATTTTCCTTTTCTGAGCAGCGTCCAGCATCCGGACGACGCAATCGTCAAAATTAAGGTCTTGCCTTGGCCTGCTCTCATCATTCCTTCTATGACACCATACCCTTTCCAGTTTTCCGGCCTGTGCGGTAGTGATCTCCACGTTTATCGCGGCCACGAAGACGTGAATGAGATGTCGGTCTAGGCTTAAAACTTCTTGTTCCATTAACAAATCGCACTCACTTACGTCTTCGTTCGCCCGCAATCAGTCACGTCTGTGGACATGAATTCATCGGTCATGTCGTGGCTCTCGGTTCTTCGTTTCATCCTGGATCTCCGCCATCCCGGCCTGCCCTGTATGCATCTCTCAAGGTAGGCGACAAAGTAATTTCCCCTTTCACCATTTCTTGCGGGGAATGCCAGTACGCATGCTTCTTCTCCCCTTGCATACAATATTAATCACTCAATCGTGCCTGACGCCGTCTCAGGTATTGTAGACTTGGCTTCACTGCTCGCTGTGTTTCCTCTCTTGTTTTCGGCTCCCCTGCCCTGCAAGGTGCTCAGGCCCAACATGTCCGAGTCCCTCTCGCTGGTGGAACATTGTTCTCATTGTCCACCCCATCAACTTCAGTTGACGGTCCACCGTCCCTCTCCCAAGAATTATCGTGCTTGCCAGATCCTACCATTCTTCTCCTTGCAGACGTACTTCCCACTGGGCTTTTTGTTGTGCTCCAAGCTCTCACCCATCCCAAACTTGCTCCGATCTTCACGGGCATGCCATGGCCCGCCAATGTGGGTCAACTTGTCTGGGGTACTCTTCTATCGGGGAGCGTGTTACCATATCTGTCTAACGCGGACAAAGTTCTTGACGTGGGTATTGTCGGGCTTGGTCCCGTTGGCCTTGTGAGCCATTGCAATTACCTCATATCAAAACAGTGAAGGGTGTTTACCCTCTTTGAGTGTGCCACACTCGCTCTTCTTGACTATCTTGTCAGAGCGGACGTACGACACCGCATCGTCACCGTAGACCCAAACGAATCCCGTCGCGCTAAAATGCAGAAAATTTATGATGCGCTTCCCGGACATGCCAGGGGGCAGTCAGAGAATGAGTTCATCGTAGCGGATATCTCCGATGCCCCAAAAGTCGTCCAAGCCTGGGGCCAGGGAGGCTGTCGCGCCGTCCTCGAAGTACTATTGCTGTCGGGGCCGGTTCTGCTGGTGCTCACGTGATCGTCCTAGGTAGTTGGCAAACCTTCAGCCTTAACGCTCTCCCTTGCTCTTCTCGCCCCATCTGGTGTAATATCTTCCTGCGGTGTTCACCAAGCGCCTCAGATACCGTTCATAGGTCGTGAATTATACAACCGAAATGTGACTCTAGAGTTTGGGCGTTGCAGTGTGCATTCCATTTTTGTCGCTGCTGTGGAGCTCCTTTTGCGCAGAAGGGATGTATTAGGCGCCATTGGGGAGAGTGGTGTCGTCGATAGAATTGTCCCTCTGAGTGACGCGGTGCGGGCTTACGAAGCGTATGAAAAGGGCGAATATGGAAAGATAGTTTTCGACCCGTGGACATAAATCGGCATGTTTCTCATTCGTCCGACTTCAATTTATTCACGAAGCTGACGCCAACTGCCTGTCTAGTATTGCATAAATCCACTCGAGTTATTTGTCCAGTAAGCTCTCGACGAACGAGGAGAAAGAATCACAAACTTCGTCGGGCGGTCTAATGCCCGACCTTGTCTCATCTCCGTCCCTGTACTTTCCTGACCTGACTGCATACCGTTAATCCCGGTCATTGTCATAACAAGGCGGAAAATATGAAATGCGCGTACCCAACACTCGCCAGAATCCCAGTTCGACCGCACCATCTCCGAGATCATTTTGGATGTCATCTCCGATCACCGCGACGACGCCATCTTGATCCAGTACGTCAGACCCGAGAGAGCTCAGCACCAACTCGAAGAATTTGCGCTCAGGTTTTCCGACTATTTCTGCGGTCCTCCCCGTGGCATTTTCTAGTGCCGCCACAAACGGGCCCGGCCCGAGTGACAAAGCACCATCTGAGTCTCCAATGTACCGTGCGAGATGGGTAGCGATGAGAGGGTAGTCCGGTCGTGGTTGCCCACGCTGCGTGTGGTGCTCACCCATGAGCACGCGGAATGCTGTGTTGAGAGCGACATAGTTGAATTGAGCAGGAGCGAAGGCGACAACGACGGAATCATAAGCCTGAGGGAGCGCTGGGTCATCATGGATACCATGTAGGCACTCCTCTTTGGCTGAATCCGAAGCCAAAATGAATGGCCTGTCTCGGCTTAAATTCGTCCCCGGTGCGACCACGCGCCACTGGTAACGTACCTCGCCAGCCTCTTTGTATGCAACAGGGAGTTGACAGCTCCAATGCTTGTCCATACCTCATTGTCACGAGTCTCAATCCCCATCTTAGCCAGTTTATCTCGTAATGCAGCCGTCGATTCTTTGCTCGTGTTACTGCAGAAACGGAAAGGCATGGACGAGGCTCGGAGGCGTTGTACTGCATGGGGGGACTTGGCGATCGGTTGCTTGTCGATGTGGATTGTACCAGACAGATCAATGAGCAACGCTTTGATCGCCGGTCGACTCGCCATGTTGCTTGGTTTGAAAGAGCGGTAGCTACGTGGAGAGTATTTGGAGTTGGTGTGGCGGTTACAGCTGTCTGTGAGCCGTTGATCGCTTCGTCATGACTGACGCGCGTGTTCCAGCTCATCATCAACTCATCATGATATGATTATGATTGGAACGCCCATATGTACATTATCACCCAGATGAGACTCCACAGTAGGGGGTCTCGGAGGGGTGAGCACCTGCTTCCTCACTGCAATCACCGCATCGTATTTCCGAGTCTAGTAACCAGGCGATGAAGTCTCCCCGAGCTATCCGAGGTCAAGGATATCCATATGATCGTCCTCGCATTACGCAACGTAAAACACAGTATCGGAGTTGTCGGACGGAGACTGACCGACCGGTGCCACGGTCGTTGCGTGATGCAACTCGACCAATTGGAAAGAGAGTACTCTCCTGTACAGTAATGCAGTACACTTGCTATTGTTGCATCGGCAACAATTGCGATGATCGACACTAAAGGTGTGTGCCTCTGTCACGATGCACCAATGGTACGTAGAAACCACGTACTCCATAATGGACTGATGGTCTTCTGTAACTCGGGCATTATTACGACCACATGGCTACTGTACAGCTACCGCCCATAATTCCGGTAATACTCCGCACTGGCGCCAGCCTGAGTGCACCCTGCCCAGGCCCACTCTTTGGTCATACTCCTCCGACTACCGACTACTCCACCCGACTGCTCCCACTTCTTCTTGATCGCCTCCAACATGTGACCCATTTGCGGGTACGTGTGCTATTCGCATCACATATTACCGGCCGTTTACGCACCCGTTGAAGATTCCCCGCGGGAGAAACTCAAAGAACCGGGCATATGGTCAAGACGGGCGCGCGCGTCTACTTGGTCACTCATTCATCACTTGTGTGATTGAATTGAAGCATGATTGCGTGGAAACGAATGATCCGCGCTGATGGAGTTCCCCAACTGGTATAGCTTTGTCGCCACGGGTATCTCCCCGAGTACGAATAAATAGGCCGAGGGTATGCACACCAGAGACACCAACTAAAGCGTACCGTCGCTCGCACTTCACTACTCCCCACTCACTGTTACCCACTCGCATCATCGACAATAATGTCCGCTGTTATGTCTCCCAACCATGAGGGCGATATTTCGCCGGACGTTAAACAGTGCCCGCATAAGTGGCATAAAGCGGGGCCCAAAGACGTCAGGTCGCCTTGTCCCGCGCTGAACACCCTCGCAAATCACGACTATCTGTGAGATTCTTCACTTCGACCACCGTCAGCGATAGCGACTTAAACTCATTGTTGTGCCACCTAGGCCCCATGACGGGAAGCAGCTCAACTTCTCCATCATAACTCGTGCCCTCGAAGAGGGTTATGGCCTTTCTGGCCCACTCGCCCATTTCTTGGTCGCCGGGGGCATGGCACTACTTGCGCAGGTCGGGCCTTTCGGTCTCAATGACCTCGCACGCCACAATCGAATCGAGCACGATGCGTCTCTCGTGCACGACGACACCAAGGACCGAGATGAGTACGCGCCGATTTCGCCAGACGCAACGTTGGTCGAGCAGTTCGTGGAAGAGGTCAAGGACGGTCAGTTTGTGACGGTCGAGGACGTTGCCAGGGCACGCGTATGGAGGGAATCTCAATGCCCAGCCCTCAACCAATATCAAGCAGAAATCGCGAGGGGTGAAATGGCCATCGCGCTTGGGCTCTTCAGTCAGCCGGAGCCTGGGTCCGACAAACAAGGCATACCAGTAGGTATGCTACGCAAGTGGTTCTTGGAGGAGCGTCTCCCCGAAGGGTGGAAACCGAATCACACACAGGGTCTATTCGAGACTATGCGTACATCCCGGGAGCTCTTCGATGAGATGAAGAGAATCAAAAATTCCGGTGAAGATGTCACCCCTATCAGCTCCGAGGAGGAAGAATAAAGTTTCGGATTCATTTGATTGATTACTTACATTGTACTGTATCATGTATTTCGTTGGTCTTTACGTCTCTCCAGGGAACGTAGTATATTACTATTTACATCCTAGGCACTAGGCATAAACAGAGCATTGCTGTCATAATTATTTAATATGGAACATTTCTTCGATTATGATAACGTCAGGAAACGAATACCAGTGACAATGATCCCAATTAATTGGGATTTATCGGATAATTTCACCCGCCGAGTAGCGTAACCTTTAACGGCATGCTTGGCTTATTCCCACCTTGAACCGTGGGGGTGGCAAAGTTATACATATTCCACACGATGGGCGTATCGGACAGTCCGAACTTCACGCGTGATAGAAGGGCGAACAGAACCACTTCTGATTTCGCCAAAGGGGTTTTAAGTTACAGCCTGCGGGCGCAAGCGAACAGATGCTCACTGATCACTGTTTCAGCAAACTTGAACCCACTTCCAGGACAGAAGGATGATGAGCCGCGCTCTGGAAGGCCATGTATTGAGAACTATTAACTCACATGCACGAACGGCCACCGCCCATGAACGACATCCTTCGGCTGCCGTTAGCACCAGCGTCCGCGGGAGAAATATTAAAACACGAACATGTGTGAGTATACCCCGGGTAAATAGGCATCAACGACGGTTTCCGGCAATGGCTTAAGCCAACGCTCGGGAATCCACTGGTCCGCATCCGGTCCCCAGATCGCGGGGTCTCTATTCACAGCTGCCGCACCGACGACCACCATGGTTCCTACTCGGACGGGAACACAATCGATCATCCGACCGTCTCTTCCTAGCACAGGGCGCGATAAAGGAATGACGGTGCTTTTGCGAGGCCTTCTCAACAAGGGTCAGTATCATTGATGTATGGACGTGAGATGGTGCTAACACTCGGTGGAGCTGTGTGACCGGTGAATACCTGGGCGATAGCACGGGTAAGGCGGATGGATCATGATATGCAGACGATCTACGCACAAACGCAGCGTCTCTTTGCAGACGGCATCGAGATACGGTAGCTTCATCAGATCATTATAGGGTATGTCCCGTCGTTCGACTCGGGCGTCCATCAACTCTAGGCGCAGCCTCTCCTGACTTTTTGGATGCAAAGAGAGAACGTGGAGGATGCGGGAAAGGGCAACTGATGTTGTATCATGTCCCGCAAAGATGAGCGTCCTACGGGGATTTCATCAATAGAACCGAACACAGACACTCCGGCGCGAAGTATTACCCCATCTGCGAGATTAACTCATCGTCGGATAGCTTGTCCATCGTATCAGCGGCTTTGTTCTGTTGAACTATGCCAACTTCAAATCTGCCACAGGCCACCGTCTAAAGACAAGTCTCACTCACTCAGGACGCTAATTATGTCTTGACCCGTACCCTCACACGTGCCATTATTCTCCGTTTGCGTAATAGCGTGGACCCTTTGGTGATATATGGACTTGTTGGTGTTGTAAAGAAAATAGGCAATCTCCCTGAGCTTTCGGATGTTGGGGTGTGGAGCAATCTTAGCCAGGAAGTCACGATACTTCGGGGACCCAATCTTTACGATTGAAGGTATGAGTCTCATGAACCCTTGGAGAGGAAACGCAAGTGGTCTGATTCGCTTATCGTTATTATTCTGCGCATTAACCACGAAAGCGAGAAACAAGAAGACTCACATAAGCTGTTTGGCAGCGAGCATATATTCATTGGGCGGTGACGTCTCGGACAGGGTATCAAAAGAGACACCAATTCCTGCCTGGCCAACCAGCTCCAGAGATACGCGTGACAGCCAGGCCAGCATATCAAGCTCGGTGGTGCCACCGTGCAACACGTTGACTAAGGTGTCTTCGAACTAGTCCTAGTCAGCTTTACTTTTCGGTCGATTAAGTTTGACGTACGCGGCGCGTGACGTCCCAGAAGATGGGGATTACAGACCGCATCCGTTGTACGGAGAAGACGGCATTGAGTACGCGCCGCTGCTTCTTATGAGCCATACCTGGGGATTGGTCGGTAAGTAGGACAGAATCAGGTCCACGTGAGAGCAGGTATTAACCAGTGGAGGATAGCAAGCCGGGGCCCCAGAGTAACTTGTTCCTCCTGGTACCATTAAATCACCAAGAACGGGCTAGAATTCGTCTGTTACGTACTCGATAATCATGGGAGGTTCTTCATATATGTCGCCGTGTTCCTTTATTAAAACGGTGCGAAGTCCTGTAGGATCTGTCAAATACAAGACATCTTCCTATTTGCTTTGTCAGTTGACACCACCAAAAAAGCCCCGAACGAATGGATGATTCTCTTACTCCCAAAAAACCCCGCAACCGAACCGCTGTACCAAAGGCAGCGATGGTTTTCAGATGGAAGTCCCATCCCTGGGGGTGAAAAAGTTGGTCCATATGTCCTAAAACAGATTACATGTTTTCAGCTGCATGCGTTGGTATTGGCAATCGTAATTAAGCACCTCTTAGCCATGATAAGGACCCGGGTCCAGGTAAATTTTCAAGAGGAGACCGGAACCATTCAGAGAGCAGTTCCACCAGAGTTTTCACAAGGACGATCGTCAGGAAGGCAACGACAAGGTCAACGAGGGGGACCATAGTACGTGATCGGATGGAACCTTGGGTACCAGCTGTTTCTGAGGACAGAAAGGTGTCCACACATTTTATGGCTAGCATGCGTCAGGGTCAGCAGTCGGTTGGGGGCCGAGGTGATCCAGTTGCAAAGGAAACCGAAGTACAGCGTTGTAATTGTGCCATCAATCGGGCGCAGTTGGTCTTTCCTGGACGAGCCTGAGATACAGTAGTACTCGGGACAGGTCACAAGAAACTCTGTGTTCAATGTTTATGTTGAACGTTGAACACTGGCACCGAGATCGCGCTCGGTGCCACCGGGCCGCCGTCGTGGTACCAACGTTCCTTTGGTGTACAGCAGTTCAATTGTAGATAGGTCGTAAGGTAGGCCATACTCGATAGATTCCTTACGGTAGCGGGTGAAGCATTTAGTGTATGGTAACGACAATTTAATGGCGTCTAGGATTCAGGGTGTAGGTTAAATAATACAGGGTAAGCGCACCGAAGCCGAAGTCGAATCTACTGCGATCTATGATAATGTGTGCAAAAAAACTTAAGCAATCGCATATTTGCGGCGATACTTGTCATCAATGCTTTCGAGGTAGTACGTTCCTGGCCAAATATTGTCAATTGAGCCTGTCGGCTGGTAAGGAGCAGCATTGTGGTTCTCCTCGCGCAGCTTGGGGACGACCGTCAGTCAGCTAGGTGCGGTAAAGCCAGCTGTGAGCACGACTACACACCGCTAGAGCATCAACAAATTCTTGGCATGCCACGACCTTCATGCTTTCCAGACGGTTGATGAGATCCAACTTTTCACGGAGCTCAGACGTATCACCCTTGACGCGAAGGGTGAAGAAGCTGCTTGCGCAGCCGCTGCCAAAGCCAAACATGGAGATACGCTTGCCCTTGAGTTGCTGTGGCTCGACAGACGACAAAAGAGATGAGAGGCCGCCATAAAGCGAGGCCGTGTACATGTTGCCGCAACGAGCAGCGCAACGCATCGAGGGGGTTACGCGCTCAGCATAATCTCCCTTGGCCAAGCCGATGAACGTCTTCTCGATGGCTTTGTCACTAATGGTTGCCTTGTATGAAAGGTCGAGGAATTCAACGGGGACGTTCGCGTATTCGGGAGAATTGGGTGAAGAGAGATAGTCGTTGAAGAGCTACTCAAATGTGAGAAGAGTAAGGGGTGGGTTCATCGACACTCACCAATCGCGCATGGCCTTTCTGGACCTGCTTCCCGTAAGGAGAGTGATAGACAGGATAGTCAACGTCACGCCTGAGGTTAAAGATCGCCTTCGGGTCCGAGGTTTTGCCGTGAGTCTCTCCATTGAGATGGCCATTCACTGCCTCGGAAGCAGAGGCGACCTTAGCGCGGAAGGCAGAGTACGCGCCGTCCATAGCGGCAATATACGTAGACACGGAAAGAGGGCCATCAACCACGGGGTATTCTGAATCGAGTTTAGGCTTGTAGAAGTCATAGGTATTGTCCATGTAGGTCCCATGGATAGCTAACAAAACAATTAGCCGTGGGTTTCCTTGCGTAGATAGTTGGTTTGCATACGTTCAAAAATAATTGGTGCATTAGGCCCGATCAAGATGGCGCAGGCACCAGCGCCACCCACGGGACGGGCACCGCCCTCTGCGTATACAGCGATATCACCGCAAAATACGATAGCATTGCGACCGTCCCACGATCGGCTTTCTATCCAGTTGACAGCATTGAAGAGAGCAGCGGTGGAGCCATAGCAAGCATTCTTGGAATCAAGTCCTTCAATGTCATGATTCCCAGACGAGGCGAAAAGGTCCATGAGGACGGTCTTGACAGCCTTGGACTTGTCGATGAGCGTTTCGGTACCAACCTCAAGGCGTCCGATGGATTTAGGGTCAACGTTATATTTGCGCATCAAACTGGATACAACTAATAGAGGAAAGTCAGACGACCAGTACGTGTTGGAGGGAAATATTCTACGCGCCAGTGAGTGCCATAGAGTTGATGTCCTCCCTGTCATCCGCGAACGCCATAAACTTCTGGCCGAGGCCGATGGTGTACTTGCCCGCTGCGACGCCATCATAAACCTCGAGATCTTCTTCGGAGATGCACTGAGAGGAGTTAGAAACGCGTTGAGAGAAGGGACGAGGGACAAGTAATGTACCCTTTGAGGGAAGTACATGTCAATGCCGAGGATCCCAACATCCTGTGGACGGGGCCGCTGGGCCAGAGTCTCAAAGACAGAGGGAGAGGGGGCGGAAGAGGTGGTTTCAATAGCCATTGTATGGAGGGAGAGGAGAGGTGCGGGTCGGACGACAGCAGGCCTTGGTGACCATTTATTAAATAGAGGGGAACGACGAAATGGTCCGATGTTTTAGAAAAGGCGTCAAATATTTAGAATTATGAGCCACCCCGCTCGCTTGTCGAACCTTTCCGCAAACATCGTAAAACCGAGACCTTACAGGTCAAGTCTGGTTACTTAACAGATCGGGTCTCTTGTCGTTGCCAAGTCACCCTTCGCATTCGCAGCCTGCGCAGCACACCGGTTTCCTATCTCTTCGCCCAGGGCTGCATCGCACTGTTCGGTCGAATTAGAACATCCTCTCCGAAAAGGCAACTTCAGTCTGACCTATCATACGCCCTGCCACTCGTCCCGTCCCGTCCCGACCGGGTCGAACGCGAGTCTGAGATCACATGCGGCCAACTCATGGCATCCTCGACCTCTCTGAGCCTGCACCGGGACGTACCTTGTTTGTAAAACCCCAAACAATAACAGTCCTGACGTGGGCCAACAAGGCTCGGGCAAAGGTCACTGACACTGTTTCAGAGTGCTCTGCCCTCATTTCGGTCGGTACCACTGCTCCCGGTATTCATGATTACACGGAAATACAGAAGTATACCCTACTCGACCAATACAGAACAATATATACAATACTAGTACCTGAAGAGAAAAATGAGATGATGCATCGACTTCCATATCCAACGCCACATGCGTTGACTAGTAGTACAACAAAAATGATTTTTCCTATGACGTGGCATCACGAGCAGACGTCAAGCGTGAGACCATCACATCACTTCTCGAATGCCAACCCCTCTCTCCTCTCTCCATTTTGCATAGCGGAAATGGGTGGTGCTCCGAATGCCAAGCGGTGGAGAGCACCAACTTGTCTGGAGCCTATCGTATCTGATGAGCAATGCTGTGAATTCGGGCATCAGTCAAGACGGCGGACTGCGGAATCGGATCCGACCAGTAGTACCCCCAGAAGCTGATTGCCGCAATGGCAGACACAGTTGCTCCAACTCCCAATCGACGAATGGTGATTCGCATCGCAGCAGTCTTGCTTGCCTTTTCGACCTCAAATGATGGGTGCTCGTAGACGTCGAAGATCCGCATGACTGAAGTTATGAGCAAGAGGTCAGAGGCTGGCGGACGTTGCTGGGACGAAGGAGGCGGAGGGAGTTGCGAGTAGAGATCCTTGACAACAGAGTTGTCCTAGGATATATACCACAATGATGTGCCAGACAGAGGTGAGGAGCGGACCCTTATTATTATAGTCGTGCTGCTCACGTGCACCGGTATCAGGGCGGGGCGTCTCGGTGGTCTCGGCGGCACCGCACAACCAACCATCGGAGTCGGCCCTGTTTGTCGTTCGGCTCGGTCCCGTGTCCCGGAAACAAATGGAAATGGCGGTTTACAAAGCAGTGTCCGATCTCTAGACAGCTGATCCATCCATCCAGACCCAGTCACGGTCAACAGTCACGGTCAATTGTTCCAATCAAAAGGCTCATCCGAGTCGGCGTCTTGCAAACGCTGCGAGCTTCGCCATCATGATACACGTTGCTTCCCATCACTGTACTTCCTCTGACACAATCAAATCACTCAGCTGCTTCCCTTCATCAGAAATACGTTCTCTAGCCGTCTTTCCTACCTACAGCAGTCTATTCATGAGTTTACTTGCGACGGTGCGGAAGGCACGGACAGAGCTTGTTTTATTCACTGATCCGAATGATTGATAATGGAAATTCTCAGCGGGAGAAGCTGTTTACCCTTCTGTTCTTCGCCTCGCACCATTGGGAGCATAACTAGACAGTTCTCTCTGCGGATCAGTGTTGTTTTTTCCACGGCCTCGAATTTCAACTTTGAAATGAGTTCGAATACGAACACTTGCATCTCCGCAACTCTGTTAGGCTGTATTATCACGTGCATCCAACATGACCACGAAAGTTTACGCACGCGAATCTCCACCCGAGACAGGAACGATGTCCGGCGCCAAAAGACATTCTGAAACAACAAAAGTCAGACTCCATTACATGCATGGGAGGCTATTCTCCTGCGTACAAATTTGCCCAAATCCCTACGGTAGCTCCTGAGGATTTGACTGAGCCATCTAACCATCTGCTTGGTCTCCAGACGTCTGCGTCCTCCCCCCAGATATTCCTGTTCCTGAAAAAATAAAGTGTTAATCCCCGAATAAAGTGTTATATAACACAGTCACCTGTGATACGCAACGTCGGATATGATGATATGGGTTCCCTGGGGGATGCAGAGCTCTTTGATGACACTGCCAGACCGGCAAAGGACTTGCTCGGACAACGGTATGACTTCGTCGCGGGTCCCCACACGGAAAAGGTGCGGAACCACGGTATCGAAACGTACAGTCTCCTGAATGTCGGGATCGCAGTTCACGCCATCAAGTATTTTAGCAGATGTGAGGTAGATTCACCTTAATCACCGCATTGAGGAAGGGAAGCTCGTCAAAGTTGACTGTCGCTGTGTCATCGAAGTAATCAGCAGCCTGGACGCTAGATATTTCATCGCGTAGTCGGCTTTGCTCATCAGGGTGGGTTGCGAGTTCGAAAAGGATCCAGCCCAAAGAAGTGACCATAGTCTCGTACCCTGCTCCTAAAAGCGTGCTTGTGATTGCACATGACGGCGATTGTCGCAGGAAAGCACCGTGACCCACCAAAGCTGAGGAGCGAGCTCGTCGTCGGTGAGTCGCCAACGTTCTACCTCGGAGCGATTAGCTATGACTAAATGAATTAAATCAAAAAGTGCGTGTCCGAAGATGGTCACAAATACAGATACCAATTCGGCTGAGCGCATCCTCCTTATCAAGAACGTTCGACTCCGGTAATCTCGACTGAATTAATCTTCGTGCGATGCCGTTTGACAATTGTACATGGCGGCGTAAAAATGTGAGGCCGGAGGATGGAAAATAGATCATCCGATCCAAAAGCCATGTGGGGACGTGAACCATGATACCTTGGCAGAGCACTTTCCAGTCGGATGGGAGTCCAAAACCCTTGGCCCTGAAACCCAATGCGTCATGGATCCGACTAACGGGTTGTGGGTATGAATGCACATAAAGTCACGCAACGATGCAGTGAATTCTGCTCGGTCTTCCCCGCTATCGTTGCGAAAATCGTAATTGAAAGCGGCCAGACCCAATGCGTAGAGTACCGCGGGGCTTAGGAATTCGGGGATATTCTCCTCTCGGAAACCGTCGCCGAGGGACCCTGCACGGCTTTGGAATTCCTGGACTAGCTTCAAGTCGATAAGGACACTGTCACGCTTCAGTGGGACTAGTGCGATTCACCTCGCGAGCACACTGCCAGAAAATGGGCATTTGAGCCCTAGTTTCGGCGGCGCCAAATGCTGGAAGAAGGATTCGCCGTTGTCTATAATGGTCAGGCCCTATCAAGGCGCCGTTACTCATACTGTAGATCTACCAAAGGATAGGCAAGGAATTTGATTACCCTCGGCACCATTAACGCCCTGACCAGTAGCTGAGTTGAGCAAAAAACGTGCGGCATATGGCTTAACAAAATTGTAGCGTGAAGTTCGCAAAATATGTTGAATGGCTTTTGGGTCGGAGATCCACAATCTATCATCCTGTTCGGCTTCAAGTAAGGCTGTCGCATCGCCCAACAGCAAAAAAAAAAAAGACGCACACCGAAAGGCGCTTTAATTCTAGCGACCATTCCGTAAACATTTTGCAATTTTACGTCAAAATGACCGACTTGCGACCTCATGAGCTGGCGAAAATTACCTGCGGGGAGCTACTCAGCCGTAGCAAGTCCCGGAAATTCGAGACGGGTTCGTACCTAGTAAGAAAGACTCGGGAGGAGGACCAGGTAAGTGATCGAGAGGACCCTTTCGCTTCGCCTTCCACGCGCCATAGATGCAACACGCAGAGGAAAAGCAGAATACGATCAGGGTCCAGGGGATGTAGATAGACATAACCTTGCCGAACAATGGTCTTGAGGCCATCCAGCAGCTTAAGTACCCGATCGCAAGTCTTTGCGCCTACTACGTGGCACATCAAGCAGACGTCCATCCCGCACTGGCCCCTTCATGATGTGCGTTTCTTACTTCGCCATTCAGGACGGTATAAAACTCGGTTCAGGTTGAACTGAATTGGTAGAGGGCGCCGTGATCGAATTTGGGATACAGGATGCCTATTTTTCGGATTCTTTTTCGACTCACAATCGGCGACATCAGATATGCACTTTGGACATGCGGAGTCGAGATAGGAACCGCCGCCGGAAATAACGTCCCAGGCTTAGTAAGCCAACCACGTGAACACAACATCGGTCGTTCTCAGTCGGACAAGCCTGAGAGCATATTCTATCCAAAATTTTCCCCATTGCGAAATCGGCATCATGAAAACAAAAGGGTACTGACAACACCGTGTGCGCGGCGATATCGACGGTCATAGCATGGAACCGTCAACCAGCTGGGGGCCGATTTCATCTGAACGCTCCTTTGGTAACAAGGTCACCCAGCGCGTTTTCTGGATCTCCGGAGCTTTCTTTCCGAAGTATCTCTCGCTTTCGAAACCCCACTGATCACTTGCTCGCACCCAGTTGCCCAGCCCATCCACGTACACGGCTAGCTCGGAATCTACCAGCTCGTCGAATTTCGGAATTTTGTTTTCATAAATGTCCATGAACTTCGCTTCGAGTTCCTTGTGGTAATTATAGACCCAGTCCATCGCGCCTTGGATGTCGGTCTTATTGTGGTGCATGACGATGGTAATGATATTGTGGTTGTCGTCGCCACGCGCTTGCTCTAGGTTGTATGAAGCGATGTCCTACCCAACAAACGGATCGTTAGTCTTTTATATGGGTAATATAGTATCACCGCTCACATTTCCAAGCAAGATCATGTCAATGGTTAAAATCGACAGCTCCGTAATAACGGGGTGGTAAACTGCCTCGTCGGGGAGGTTCATAGCCGTCTCGAGGATCGCAAAGGATGGTTTGGCACCGATGGTGTCTCTTCTTACATCCAAATACTCTTCGATGGTCCGAACATGCTTGTGGGTGCGGTCTGCTGCCTGTTGCACAACCGCCTGTGTGTAAGTGGCGAAGGTATCGACAAAGTGCTTCTGTGACTGGGGACTAGCTGTCTTGATTGCAAGCTCCCAGAATCTGGATAGATGTCTCTGTCAGCACATATTTCTGGTACTTCTAGTGTCCCTTACTGTCTAGTAACCTCGCCGCCAATCCATTCTCCTTTGGGGCGAGGCTTGTGTGGGTTGCGCAAGGCGTCCATGATAATGTCGGCCATGACCTGGACTTCATCCTCATGCGCGACATCTGAATACTCGTCGTAGACGAAGAACATATTCATGAGGTCGCAGCCGGTACGCAGACGATCTTTGAGTCGAAGATGAGCAAGTCTCTTTGCGTGGTCTCGACAGCTACTTACCCTTATCGAGCAAAGGATAGGCAAGAGAGGCAAGGAGGTCTATGCAGGTGAGTGAGAGTTGGGTCGTATAAGACGTGGAAGCTCATACTGAAATCGCAACGATCATAGGCATATTGAGCTTTGGGACTGAAGGCCCCAAAGCTTCTCGCCCATGCCGCGGACGCCGCCTTGACCTCAGGGTAGTGAGGGTTGAGATTACGGGGCCATTTCCAGTTCGTCAGATTATCTGGTATGCAATACCTGTTTGACATGGTTGACCGAGTATCAAGGTTGCAGGTATTTTCACTGGGCAAATTCTTGGGGTGAGGCGTCCATGGCTGGCCATGAATCTCATTTTATCCTGTGAGGGGAGATCCGATATCGCAGCCGGGAAGTCCTGAATACCCGGACTACAGTACCTCGGTTCGGTTGAGAAGGTATGATCGCATAGCTCAATGGAGAAGAAATGCGAACGATGCCCGAAGTGTCCACGCGCCTATATGAAACGAACTAGATGGCGCCTCCCCTTGTGGAGGTTTACTTTTGACCTCCTGCCCTAGATCCCAAAGAATAATTCGGTGGGGATATCTTTTGTTACCGAATGCTAACCAAAACTGGTTCTTACCGACCTTTATCTTATCCTATCAAAAGTGAACCGCACACGTTTTCCGCCACGTCGTGCGAAAGTTGCCATGTATCATCTGCGGCTTGCCAACTACCAAAGTGGTAAACATCTCATATATGCGTCTCTCATATATATATACAAAAAAACTAGATGCACTGCAACCCATTGGTGATGAAGCTCATACACTATGGTCCGTCTAAGGTCCTTGAACTTTTCAGAATCGCCTCCATCTATCACTTAGCCTCTAAACGCGCATGTTGGATGAGGGCCAAAGCAGCCGCGGATCTTGGTTCGATGACACATTCGAAAGGTGCTGGGTGTCTAAACACCGACATTAGGATGTCAACTTCACGCTAGTGTGGACATACCGAACGGTTCCTGGTTTGAGCTTGACTTGCGGGGTAATTACGTTTCCGCGCTCATCAACTGCCTTCGTTATATTATACACCGATAGAACCGAGGCAATGGCTATCCAGATTGTGTCCTGAGCCATACTTTTTCCAGCACAGGCGCTAGTCAGTAGCCACAGTTTATTTTCGTTACACGTGACGCTCAAAGGGACGTCCCACGTACCGGCGTCCAAACCCAAATACACCGCTGTCTGCAGGGTCAGGTAATTTATTGTCGATGAAGCGCTCAGGCCTGAATTTCTCCGGTTCTACGTAGACGGTCTCGTCGTGTAGTATGGCCCTGGAAATTGGCATAAAGATCAAGGAAACCCATTTGAAGCTTCCCATCGATTACATACCATGTATTCCCAAGTACAGACGCGCCAGCAGGGATATAAAAACTTTTGTACTGGTCCGAGTTTATCGCCCTATGAGGCACGGCAAGAGGTAGGACTGGGATCCACCGGAAGACTTCCTTCATGACGGCTGTAACATAAGGAAGATCGTCTTTATCAGCAAATGTCGGAAGGCGGTCGCCCACAACGGCATCGAGCTCGGTTTGTGCACGTTTTTGAGCCTCTGGGTGTAGAGTCATTGCTAAAATAAAGGTTGTCAAGGTAGAAACGCTAGTATCTGCGCCTGCGGCATAGGCGACGGCCGCTGAATCTTTGATCAATTCCTCTGTAAGAACTTCTCCTTTCCCGGCAGCAGCGCTCGCGGCATTTTGCTCCAAGCAGGTAGACACGAAACAGGGTACTGCAGAGCCATTTTCCTAGTGGCGAGTTGAGATATGGTGCTGAAGCGTAAACGAGGGTCCACTCACGAATTTCTCCTTGACCATATCATACGGGACATTGATCATTGCCTGAGACAGCTTCCGCCACTTCTTCGCTTTCATCTTAAACCCAGCACCGGGCATCCACTCGGGAACGTATTTAACTGGGGGAATGTTGAATGCATTCAAACATCGATAATAATAAAGGACCGTACGACTGGGGAAAAGGTCGACCAGGAAAGCTCCAGGAACGGCAGCTTCCGAAGTGCTTTGTGATGCTTCTTCTACAAGACGCACATATGGATCATTATTATCAATAACAGTGTGGCCGTATCTGATGAATTGGTCAAGATATTTAAGGAAATAAGAAATTGTAGTCATGAGGTCTTACGCTCTCTTCATGATAACATGCGCAGTATAACTGGGAAGGGTGAGACATGAAGACGCGGCGAAGACAAATCCAGGCCTACTGTCGCATATGCTCGCGGTACTTCTTCGGTGACGTCAGCAACAAAGCAAGAAGCTCTTTTGATATCTCAAGTTGTATAACTTGAGGTTCCGTCACGCTGTGATTGAAGTGAGTGTGAAACACGCGACGATGTTCCTTCCAACGGGGACCGTAGCGCATTAGTGCAAACGTCCAGTCCCAACCCATTCTATATAGGTATGAAATTCAGGTAGAGGAACGAAGAAATAAGTGATAACATACAAATCAACAATCATAGGCATATCAGGGCGGTCCGAGTAGTTGGAACCCCTCTTGTCAAAAATGTCTGATACGGCTCTGGCTGAATTGAGAACGACCATGGTGCTTCCTAAAACGTTAAGAGAGATGACATCGTCCTCTGCAGCCGAGAATGATACACAGGTGAGCGCAGAAAGCGGCTTCCAAGGAAAGGTATATACCGAACTGGCGACACCAATCCCGACACTTCACATGTACATCATCGCTCGCAAGGTCAAGTAAGTTCCCAAGGACCGGGAAGCCCTTAGGGCTTGGTGGGAGAGGAAGTGACGATCGAGCACCTATAAGCTGCTTGATCCAGACAATGGCGAGGACAACGAAAACCAGACTAGCAATGGCCAGGGTGAAATCCATGATGCGGGAAGACGAGGACAGGCCGACTCGCATGACCCGCGTGCTTAGTAGCCATTTGGGAGGCAGAGTGGCGGTAAAGGAAGGGGGTGAAGAAAGGATCCGAAAGAACTTCAACGTCAACTCGCATCCGACCTACCGAACTAGCTGCGCTGCCGAGTTATCAGCCTGCATGATCACAGCTGGTGTGCAGTGACTGTGTTGCCATGAAAGAAGAGCAAGAAGAGGTGCCGAATCATGAGTGCATGAGCCGTCGACATCCCTGTGAGGTCTGCCTTGTGGTGCTGTATACCTGCAATACTAGTACGCGCTAGTGCGCTAGTATGACAGACAAGCAAGTCACGCGGCGACTAAGAAAAATCGGAATTCTGAGTCTTTCTCTGGCCCAACCACCTGCATTTTGCAGTGGATTCGTATAACTCGAAACTCCAGGGACCGTGACTGCCAGTGAGGCCACTACTGTATGGGTGTGGCAGCAGCGGATTCGGATTTTCAAAGGTTTGAAGCTACGCTGCGCCGCCTGCTCGGCGCTCGTCTCGTGACTTTTGTGAGCATGTCCGAGTCAACGCGTCAATATAATATAGTTCTTAGACCACTTAGACCACGCTCACGAATAGCATTTGGCCTTTGCTCGTCCAATTGACTTGAAGGACAAAGGTTCTCTCCATTCAGACACGCGACGTCTCTATTCGGACGCATTTACTTTAAGCATCATTCGCTCTTCACTTCCGTCATCAAAAAATCGCATGTAGTTCGGACTTGGTAACGTAGCCAAATGGGCTCAAAAGGGGCTCGAATATGTGCCCCTGAGCACTGATTTCTCTCCTTTATCTCGCGGTATCATCGCCAAGCTAAGCCTGAGGTCTAGGCATCGTGAGCCTCTCTCGGAGATAGGAGAACTCCTCCTAATGCTGGCTACATTGAGCCGCCTCACCACCGTTCAGAGAAATCTCACCTCGCGTATATGATATGCGTGACGCACTGCCACCCGCCACCACCCTGGTACGCACGCCCTTGTACTTAACACAAATATTTCGGCGTTACAATTGCAGATTCCAACAAGAATGGAGGCCAAGTCAGTTCAACCAACGCTGGACCTTCTGGTTTACAATGAAAGCGTACAATGAAAGTGAAGCGCCTCAGGTTTACCGACATAATCTCGCTTCTCTGTTTATGGTATCATATCATGATGACTCGGATAATTGTCCACAGTTGAAACGTATCAATGTTTGCGGTATTCGGATGCAGTGGTATGATCGAGGACATATTTCGCGTGCACTCTGCGATGCCATCGCAGAGCCTGATGATACCTCTCGCCTAAGCTCCCGCGTTCTTGATACCCCCAAGCTAGCAGATTTTATTCTCGCCCGTCCCCATAATAATGCACACATGCCTCATTGTTGTTGATTAATACTCAGACGAAACAGAACTTGGTCGGGCTGCGCCCGAAGTAATTGGAGGTCATTCAAGAACTATTGCGATTATAGTATCCCACCTGTCCGAGTCTCGAATCTATAGCCGCTCTGCAATTCCCCCCCGAGGCCAAAGAAAGGCCTTGGACCTTGTGGCAAATGCACGTGCCCTTAGTTGGACAATGGAATGAAGAGATTGGGGAAAGTATTGGCTCGCTCACATGTGGGCTTTGTCTGTTCGGAAGCCTTTAGAATCTCAACAATTAGTTTGCAGAGAGTCCGTAGCATTTTGATTGGGACATCTGAGTATTGTTCAGCGATTCACAAGTTGAGCAAGGCTCCGTAGAACACCACAAACCGAGAACCATCGCATTGAAAAGCGGCCATGTTATATACGCGTTCTTTAATTAGGGAGAATGGTAAAGCGTATGTCTCATTGAGGATACCAATTTCCCCCAGCTATTGACGCGCGCAATGCGTACAAGAAATCCCCCAGTTTGCTGCCCGATGGAAACAAGTTCCAGAACGCGAAAGGCGAATAGGTTATTGACATCCAGCATTCTTCCAAGATTGCCACCCACACACTGCCCGTTCAGATTAACGACCCTTAAAACTCGTTTTCGGCTGCAAGCAAAGCGACCGCTTCCGGGAAACGCGGGGTGACATCAACCTTGAATGGGACGGGACGGCTGGCGGTCAACGGAAGAATCAGCCCAGAAGGTTCAACAACGGAGGAGCGCAGGAAAAATACCCACACAACAAGACCGTCCTCCATACATCCGTCCACGTCAATCTGAGTGACCGTTCCGCTCTCGTCCTTCCCGAGCTCAATTCTGCACGCCCATAGCATCATCGCAAAGTCGATGAAAAGCGAGTTGTTTGCGACGTGTTTCCCCACGCAGACCCGCCTCCCGAAACCGTATGTGACATGACCTTCCTCTCTCGTTTCTGGTGCGCATGATGTCACCTCTCCGTTCGCGTCCAAGAACCTTGCCGGGTTGAAGTGCGCTGCGTCTGGGCCATAGATTTCGGGATCGCGGTTGAGATTCCAGACGTTGGCAATCATCATAGAACCCTTAGGGATGAACATGCCGTTATACCAGTCGTCTTTGGTTGAGAGATGAGGGAGACCAAGGGGATCCACAGGTCGCCACCGCAGCGCCTCCTTGACCATCGCACGAATATAAGGTAGGTAAGGAAGGTCTGCAAAATTTGGGACACGTGTTCGCCCAACGACAGAGTCGAGTTCATCCTGTGCGCATTTTTGGACATCTGGGTAGGTGACCATGGCAAGCATCCACCAGGCCATCACCGCTGATGTCGTCTCAGCACCGGCCGCGCTACTTATTGTAAGCACGCGGTGCGGGGTTTGGGACAAGTTCATGTACGTACTACATGGTCGCCGCAAGCCAAGAGTTCTCACGCGGAGACAGCCCATATCTATCTGCGTCCTTGATCAGAGTCCTAACGAGGCTAGGGCGATCTATGCCCTTTATCTGAACTAACGTAAATAAAACCTTTGCGATAGACTGAGGAAACAGACCATCTTCTCGTTTACGCTGTTGAATAGGTTCTCGAACATAACCGAGTCTTTCTCGTACCAATACTCTGCGTCACGCTTCCATTTGGCAAATCTAGATTATTGACAACGACGTCAAGATCAAGGTCGGTTTATTGTTGGGCCAAAAGTGACATACCTGCTTGGAATGTGCATCATCCATGGGAAGAACTCCACTAAGTGGGCACCGGGAAGAGCTGCTCGAGTCAGGCGTGCAACAAAATCGTTGACGGCCTTGACGTTCGAGCTCAACTCGGATACAATCGGGGGTGTGTCATATGTGACAGACATAACCATGGACGCAGCAGTTCGTCGAAGATGCTTGTCCCACGTCGAGGGCTGAGAAAGGAGACCAGAGGTGAGCAGAATCGCTTCGTTAAATTGTGGCGTCTTGAAAGACTCGACAACGGTCTTGCTGAGGCCTTCATGGGCAGCCTTACGCATCTTACGCCACCTGCGCCGCCGTCAAGACGAGTTCATGATAGTAAAAAAAATCAAGGGACGCACAGAGTCCCGTAACTCTGGAATACCATGGCTAAGCCACCACAGAGGATTTGAGCAGCGACAATGTTACGCGGTCGGTCAGAGTAGATTCCTGCTCGGCGGTCAAGCAGATCTGCTGCCACTTTCTGGGTATTGAGGACAATGATAGGCTGTCCTGCTGCATTTAGATAGAAAATGTCGCCTAAGTAGGTGGGTCATCAGAGATATTTCCGAGAAGTTGAAAAACATTCTGACCGAACTCTTGCTTCCATTTCATGAAATTGAGCCATTGCTTGCTACGCATCTCGAGGACGTTGCCCAAGAGAGGGATACCCCTTGGTCCCGGTGGCAGCTTCCGCCATGGGCTCTGTAGATAGTGTGCAGTGAATAATGTGACACAGCCAGTCAGGATCCCAAACACTAAGGTCGAGTGTTGCTGTGCGGACACGATGATCACCGAGGGAAACAAGACGGCAAGGTTTGTAGACATGGCGTGCCAGTGGTAGTGCGCATCCGCGCGTAGTAGTATATATATGCGGGAAGCACATTTGAGCCTTTTCTTCCTCTGTCCCGAATAACTGAGACGACCACTGGCAGACTTCCATTCCGGAGCATCAAGCAAGGGAGCCGCTGTTCGGGAGGCTACTGACGGGGATCGAAGGGCGTGGTAGTGTGCATCCGCGGGTAGTAGTATATAGTGCGGGGCACATAATATTAATACTCTTCTATAGTCAACCAGAGCATCGGGGTAGGACTCGGCGGCCAAGGGAGGCGCTGTTCGGGGGGCAACGGGCCCGGATCAAAATCAATCACGACCCGTTGCCGCGTCGGGTTGCCTTTAATGGCCAAGCTGACTTTAGAGTCTCAGTTCATCGCCGCGATGAACTGATGAACCAGAAAACAATAGGCTTGTTGTCTTTATCAACCCTGCCCCATTCCAATTCTAACCAACCCCCTCGTGCCCTTGTAAACATGACCAGCCCTCCCGAGTCCTTCACTGGCGATTGGATCACTGCTGATCATCCCAGCTACTCCGAGGCTATAGCTCGTTGGGCCACCAATGCAGAGCGCCGCGCTGCGGCAGTAGCATTCGTCAAGAACGCTCAAGACGTCGTGATCGTCTTGAACCATGCAAAGCAGCACGAGTCACTTGTCGCCATCCGAGGCGGTGGACATAGCGCATCCGGGACCTCCTCGATCGAGGGTGGGATAGTGATCGACCTCTCTCGCTATCTAGCAGATGTGAGGGTAGATCCGGTTGAAAAGTTGGCATATGTCGGTGGTGGGGCCATTTGGGAAACGGTCGATAAGAAGACAATCGATCATGGGTTGGCTACAGTTGCAGGTACTGTGAACCATGTGAGCTCGTTTTGATTATCCAGTTTTATTTGGCTTACATGATCTAAAGACTGGTGTCGGAGGGTGTGTGTCCAACTGCTACTCTTGACCTGACGCGATTTACACCATCTATTTTTAGCCTCCTTCTTGGTGGGGGATACGGTTTCCTGACTGGTGAACACGGGCTTGCGTTGGACAATCTCGTTAAAGTATGCCCCATCATAAACTACTCAGTTTTGTGTCTCACAACAGCTCTTAGGCTACTGTGGTTACAGCTCGTGGGGAGGTCCTGACTGTTAGCGCCACGGAAAATGCGGAATTATTCTGGGGGATTCGCGGCGCAGGATGCAACTTTGGTGTCGTGACCGAGTTTGTCCTCCGACTTCACCCACAAAGGCGCACCGTTTTCGGAGGGGTTGTCGCGTACCCTCCGCCCTTGATCGATAGCGCTGTATCGACGACGGCCAAATTTTTGGAAGAAGGGCTATCTGAAAAGGAATCCATCTTCTATGCCCAGACCACGGATCCTGCGGGCAACGTGTGTGCTTTCTATCAGTGCCCTTTGGTCAACTGATCCCTAAAACGGAACATGTGACAGCCTCTTGCCCTATTCATTCTTTTCTGGAATGGTTCTGAGGACGAAGGTCGCAATCATTTCAAGCGATTCTTCGACATCGGTGAGCATGCGCTGGATTTTGACCTCGCAAGAGCTAACGAAACGTTGCGACAGGGCCCGTCATGAACACTTGCAAGGAAATCCCCTACGAGGAAGTTAATGCTATCCAAGTGAGCGCTCTTTGGTCATTCCTATATTGTCGTAGTTATAATTTCCCCAGAATTTCAACGTTCCACCTGGAAGGAATTACTATATGGGTGGGGTGTTCTCTAGTGGACCTCAGGTGGATGCTGCACAAAATCTGGTATCCCGTCTCCCTGGCCTCTCAAAAGAAAGCAGCGCAAACTTGACTGTCGTGTACGAACTATTGCCGAGGGAAAAGACACTGAATGTACCAAACAATGCCACTGCGCACATCAGAAGATCCTTATTCAACGTCCTCTTGTTTGCCACATGGGAGGATAAAGACCCGAACAAAGTTGATGCAGTGCGCAACGCTACGTCTGAACTAGGCCGCATTGTCATCCAGGGAGAGAAAGTCATAACGGAACACCACAATACCGGCTATGGGAATTACAGTGAGCTACACAAGAGAATGTTTGTAAGACGCCGTATACTGATATACCTTCCGCAGACGCTGGGTATGTAGCCTCGCCTGCCAGCGTCACGGGGATTGCTGGACCTGGACAGTATGTACAAAAACTGTTCGGCGAGAATTATGCTAGACTTCAAAAACTCAAAAAGGAGTATGACCCGGAGGGTGTCTTTTTCAAGTGGAACCCCATTACACCTCAGGCGTAAAGTTGATTCGAGGTTTTGCGGTCCAAGTTTGGAAGTCAACGCGTATTAGCAATAATGGCTTCTCTACTGAGTAGTATGAAGAATAGGTTAATAGGTTACTTCATTGATGACCTACTGCACCACTCACTGTAATGTAATCCAATTCAGTTGCTCTTGACAGACCAATCAGGTTGCAGTATTTAACTGACTGGATTGGTTTACATTGTAAAATGCCCACAGTGCCAGTGACTGTTGTTTTGTGACATTTGTGTATCGAACAAAAGGTACACCAATCTACGACCCAATAACTTAGTAGGAATGCACATTACTGTATACCTTCGGAATCAGGGCAACCGCTTTCGGGAAGCATCGGGAGAGGTCGATCGACCTTGAGTGAGATGAGATGGCTGGTGGCCAGGGCTGTACAGTAGTCAGTCCAGAAGGTCAATAGACGAGGTCAATAAACGGGGAATGTCGACAATACACTCCCAAAAGTGCTTCCAGGCCATGAAAACTCTCTTGCCCATCCGCGTCTGAGAACGGCGTCTAGTTGGACTCTCGCCGCATCTGCGCCATAAATCCCAAGGTCACGGTCGAGGTGCCACATGTTCGTAAACACCATAGAGCCCTAAGAAAGGAACACAAGAAAGGAACACTAAACACACTTTACGAGTTATGAGATAAAGGAAGCCCAGGCGTCCGCGGGTAACCTCCGCAGCGCCTTCTTGACCATCGCGCAAATGAGGGCACCAGTAGATGAGGAAAGTCTGAGAATTCCGGAGTACGTGTTTCAGTCACGGTTGTCATATCATATACGGAGTTGAGCTCCTCCGAGTTTCGGCACGTTTTTTTGCATCGGGGTGGCAAAGCAAGGGTCAGGGTTCAATAGGCCGTCACCGACATCACCGCTGACGTCGGCTCGACGGCCGCGGTACTTAATGTGAGCAACTGGGCGGAGATGGGAATGAGTGCACGTTCCCGCAAGCCGAGAGTTCTTGTTGGTGGGCGGAGACAGCCCAGGGTACCATACTGTACCTTTGTGAGTGAGTACTTGATCAAGGCCTAGCACAAGGCTAAGGCGATGATCTACGGTGTCAACTTGACTAATGTAACCAAGGGTTTGTTACAGTAGTACCGACTCATTACGATATCGAACAGGTTCTGTTATATAGCCGAGGTGAGCGCAGTCCAATTTCATAATGTCGATACTCGCAAAAAGTGTTGTTGCAATCAATTGCACTCGTTCCCATTCCTAATCGTTCTTAGCTTCATCAAAGGGGTAGGTCAATCAAAATCGACAGTCCGAGATGGCAAGGTTAGGCGCGCGTGGACCTGAGGCGGTATCCACAATGCATTGCATTAGGCGGAGAGGTCTTGAGCACCCTTCAAGGCTTCCTAGTCCGCCCGAGATGCCCCTTGCAATATACAGTACACTACTGCAATCTCCGGCTCCTCCCGTCATAACCCGACTCACTTCGCCGCGCAGTTAAATAATGGGAGACCATGAGGCCATTCTCCGCAGCAATAACGCAAGACGCAGACTGCTGTGCTCGCACCAGCCGCCGGTGATTGGCTTGGCTTGCTTGGCTGAGTGTTTCAATTAGGTGTTGTCCGGATCCCACGATGCAGCAGTACGGTACGGCCAACGATGGCAACGGGTAGTAATCGATGAGCTGTGCAGAAAGATGGGGGCAGTGAGGGCGAGAATTCGATCGAACCGATTTTTACATTGTTATCCTTACCATCAACCCCGGGCCTCGCCCTCAGCGCCCTCAGCCTGCGCTCGGACCAACGTGCGGGTGTGTGTCATAAAATAATACGGTTTCCTGTCAAAAATGTCGTCTGTTCCACCTGTCCCCGTCCTGCCTCCCCAGCTTCGAGTACAACACAACCAGGAGTCATATCATCCCTCCCCACCTCATCTCGAAGAACCCCTTCTTGCTCCCCGTCCTCACAAGTTGACACCCGATCTCCCTGCAGAGGTAGGTTCGACGACGTCTCATTACCGGAGCATTTATTTAAAGAAACACAGATGGCGCGCACCCTCGACAGTCAAGTTTCCCGTGCCTCGTTTCATCCCCCTCCAGTTGATCACTATCATGACCGAGCCCCAGCTCTTCCCTCTCACACACCCAATCCCACCCCTGGCTTTTTTATCCCCGGTCTGTCAACGTCGCCTGCTCCGCCAGGGTCATCGTGGAATGTTCCCCAGTCGAGTTCGCCACCCCTGATTCACCCCGACCTTCCCCCGGCGGCATCACATTCACATGCGGCCCAACAGCCTCTGCACCAAACTGAGCAATCACAGCCACCGTTCTTGCCTTTCCCTAGACCATCCAGCCCCTCAGATCCCCTTTCCTCTGCCATGGCTTCCTTGTCCTTTTCAGACACACCTCAGAAGAAAACACCTGATTCAAATGGCCCTCCTTCCCTTACAGCCCCACTTCCCACCATAGCTTCTCTCATCGCGGGTTTGCCTTCTGTCCAGGCCAATTCGGCGTCCAAGGTGTCTTGGTGTCGCGATGTTATCGGCTTGGTCAACCGTTTATATGTGGCTCCTAATCAAACCGGCTCCGCAGATCCCCCCTCGGGCCCCATCCACGTTGCTGACCAGGAGCTCAATAACCTGGTGGAGACCGCGATTCCCATGGTTCTGCAAATCGCCAATCTTAATCCCGCACCGCAATCGCTACCTCTTCATATCTCTGAGGCTATCTATCTCCGGGCGACATTTGAGGCAACGGGATCCTACCCACGGTTTGTACCCCAGAACCCCAGAATGGCGTTCCGGGACTATGAACGAGCTGCTCGCGCTGGCTTTTCGGCTGCGTGGTTCAAGCTTGGCCGTGATTATGAGAACTTCGGTGACTTCTCGCATGCTAAGGATTGTTATGAGCGAGGCATCCGGAATAATAATGAAAGTTGTTTATATGTAAGTGTTAGATCATTCGATTTCCGATAGACCAGCGTGTCTCACGCGTCAATTTTCAGCGAATGGGGATGGCCCATTTGATGGGCCAACTCGGCTTATCTCCTAATCCAGAAGCTGCACTCCCACTCCTCCAACGTGCCGCTACTGTTGCAACTGTGGACGTCCCCCAGCCAACCTATGTCTTTGGCCTTTTGCTTCTAGGGGAGTTTTCCCAGGCTTCTATACCCCCACATCTTTTCACCCCTCTTATACCCCCTGGGGGCACGCGTGACAATGAGGCCAGGCGCCATCTTGAGCGCGCAGCGTACCTAAATTTTGCGCCTGCGCAGTACAAGCTTGGGCATGCCTACGAATTTGCCCAACCACCGTTCCCATTCGACGCCCTTCTCTCCGTTCAGTACTACTCATTGGCAAGCCAACAAGGGGAGATCGAAGCAGACATGGCCCTTAGCAAGTGGTTCCTTTGTGGCTCTGAGGGGGCTTTCGACAAGGACGAATCACTTGCTTATTCCTTTGCTGAAAAGGCAGCGCGCAAAGGTCTTCCCAGCGCAGAGTTCGCTATGGGTTACTACATGGAAGTGGGTGTAGGCGGTCCCAAGGATATCGAATCTGCACGCAAGTGGTACACTCGCGTGAGTAATAATTAAGACACCTGTCATTTGCCCTTATCTGATGTATCGTTTTCGTCCTGTATACAGGCGTCTCAACATGGGAACACGGATGCTACTGAGCGGCTCGCCGCCCTATCTCAGCCTGCACCTGCGGCCCTCTCACGTAAAGAGCACGACAACTTAACAGAAACTACGCTGGTGCGCAAGCGCACGCAAGCTAAGCAACGTTCCGACGCTCGTGGACCTACGGGAGGACCACGCCATGGAGGACGGCAGAATGGCCAGCAAGTTGTTGCTCACATTCGCAAGAACTCACTCGCATACCGTCCTGGACCGAACCAGGGTTATCCGCCTTCGTCAGGCCCTGCTTCCTTGCGGCGCGATAGTGCTGCCGCCGAGGACTATCCTGGGCAGCAGCCACCCTTACCACAGCAAATACCGCTGGGCAGCAGCCCAGGCTCCACCGGCGTTAGTTATCGCCCACCGACTACACAGCCCGGCGCGTTCCCAGACCCGAGTGGATACATCCCTCCGCAGCGTCAGCAACAGCAACAGCCGTTGCCCGCATCACAATATGCTCCACCGGCGTCTCAAGGACCCACCACGGGTCCTAGTGGATACCCATCACCGCGCATTCCTTCGCACAGGCCACCATCGCAACCGCAACTGGGAGCGCCGGGACAACCGGGACAACAAGGTCGCCGTCGTGGGCAGGAGAGCAGTGGATCAGGTCTACCTCCACCTGGGCCTGGAGCGCCGTATTCTCAACAAGCACAGCAAGATCGCGTGCGCACGCCCTCGCCTCCTGGCCCATCTGAACCACCGGCACGCCCGCCTCCTGGGAAAGGTCCGGCGACGTTCCAGGAGATGGGATTCCAGAGCTCCAAGCTTGAGGATAAGGACTGCGTGATCATGTAAGAAGGGGGGGCGTCGCGCTCTGATCTCTTTCGTTCCCTTTAGAAGAAGAGCAGGGGAAAACATAAAATTATTTTGGTGATGTTTCTTTCGTACGGTTTTTTATATTATTCGGCTCCTTTTTTCTACTTCCCATTGCATGCGTCCTTCAGATGCGCATGTTATTACAGTAATCTACGTGGCTTTTTTTTGGTTGACACCGTTTGCTACTTACAACCTTGAGGTTGTATGTTTCTTTCACGCCAATGATTTTTGCACGATATATCACCAATAAAATGGACATTACATTTCCCTTATAAATATCACGACAAATAGATCAATGGCAGATTTGATTACTCCTTTTTCCTATGGACACATCTCTCATTTATGCGGCAGAATGGAAAGGGATACGAGAAGGAAAAATCATGGTCGTAACGGGTCATGAGATTAAGTATGGAAACGGGACGATGCGGAACAAGCGATAATAGGATACCGACAGGAGGGAAGGGCGAGGATGGCAATAAGTGACCGTCGTCAAGTGACTCGACGCATGAGAGGCGCATATGCGAGGAAAAGGTAACGGTCATAATATACTGAAAAAAAAGAGAGATCACGTCAATGCATAGGAGGAAGAATAGAAAAAAAAAACTCGAACAATAAGATAAAAATGTTTGGGGATGGCATAGGATGATATACTACTCTTTCACTCGCCATGCAACAGCGACGGCTGCGGCAGCGAGCACAAGCACGCCCGCCGCTGTCGACACCACTTGTGTTTGTGAATATTGTGCATAGTAAAGACCCTTTGCAGAAATGTAATGTCCCTGTGTGAGCACGACAAGGGTGTGCAGTCCAGTGATGACTTACAGGGTCTAATGGTCTGGCACTCAGGCCCGCTTTGCCCATATGCTCCACATCCTCCTCGCTCGTCAGACCGATGGATGAACCTGAAGAAAATTTCCGCACGGAAGGGTCGGGGGTAATAGGATAAGAACTCGAAGCCAGTGCCTTCTTCTCCCCATCCTCCGACCGTCGATGTCCTTTGAGACGCCCAGGAACGTGAGAGTCCGAATCCGAATCACCCTCAGGTAGCCAGGGGGAACGGGGGCGTGGGTTGGGATTTGGTGGCAGGCTGCCAGCAGCCACGGAAGCGGACGATGACCCACCATCTCCATCCAGATTAGCAGCCTCGGATGAACTCGTCGAGCCATCCTTTGAGCGTGATCGGCCGCGTGAAGCAGCGGAACGCTTTTTTCTTCGGGATTTACTTGGAGAATCGGAATCCGATGACAAACTGCGGGGAGACGGCGGAGCGACAAGTCCAACGCGGGCACTACCGTTCTGCTTGTGTTGAGGTGGGAGCCGCTGTTGTTCTAGTACGGTGAGCCCAGCATCGACCTTTGCGATGGTCCCCTCTAGGCCTTTCTCGACGGCGTGGACACGCAACTCCCATTCATCGCGTGCTCGAGCAAGGCGCGCACATTCTTGGGCCCATTCTTCCTGTACGCCTCCCCACTGACCCTCTACACCCTTCTTCCACTCGTTGACGAGGGTAGTAAGCGATGCGCGCTCCTGCGTGGCCTCGGCAACATGTGACTGAGCCTGGGCCTGGGATGTGTGCACTAACGATTCGAGAGCATTGACCTTCGTCTCGAGGAACGAGATTGTGCTTAGGGCCGTCGTATGTTGTGCCTGTAGTGACCGGGACAACTCGAGGGCAGACTCGAGCTGGTTGGACAAGGTGGCAAGGCGCAGGTTGACATCTTCCGATGGAGGAGGGGCACCTTGCGAAGCAGTTGGCGGGGGCGGAGACGGAGACCTTGACTGACTGCGGGCCTTATCATCCTCGTCATTCATACCCAAACCGGTGGGCTCTGGTGTTCGAGGCCTGGTAAACTCATCCCTCCTGTGCCCCCGTTCTTCCTCCTCAGCAGCCAACTGCTCCTCGTCCTCCTCTTCGACACGTTCAAGTGCTGTCACAGTGGCGATACTGTGTACATCATCATCGTCGGAATGGAAGTCGCCATCCTCGTCCCCAGGGTGCTGCTGCAGACGCGGTACTGCCTGGTGGCGACCTCCGCGGATCTGCTCGAGCTCACGTTTCTCCTCTTCCATTAACTCGCGAAGAGAAGACACTTCCCGTTTGATGACTTCGTGTTCAGCAAGCAAACTGTCCAGTGAGCGGATTTTATCGACGTGTGAAGCGAGGGACACCTGTGTCTCTTGTAATTGTGCCTGAAGTTCGGACAACGCCGAGTTTGTTACGGACGACCTTTGGTCCGCATCAGATTCTGCCGGGTGGGCCTGTTGAGGAGGGAGAACAGGAGGGAGGGATTGGGGATATGGAGGAAGAGATTGAGGCTGAAAATAGGTCCGGTTAGGGTCGGCAGAGCTGGAGGTGGAAAGATGGTACTGACTAGGTTACCTCCGAGGGTTTCGTGAATTTCATTCATGGCACCGGTAAGAGAATGTAACTCGGCACCGGTTTCACGACCTTTTTGGAGCTCGCCCTGAAGGCGACTGAGAATATGATCAAAGGAGATACCACTCTTCCCTGGTACACGCATATTGGCGCCCATGCCTCCCATCCCACTGAGAGCCTGCTGTTGGAGGGCGGGGCGGCGAGCTGGGCCGGCGGCAGTCTGAGTTCCAGTAAAGTTGAAGGCAGTTGTACCATTGTTTGGGCCAGGTTGGCTCGGGAGGGTGGAAAGGGAAGGGGGATTTTGATGCGACTCGACACGGGCAGCGAGCTGGGCTTCTTGTTCGGTAAGCACGCAAACGACGCGAGCAGCGACTTTGTGATGAACAATTGTCTTGTTGTCTTCGCCGACAATGTCAATGCCAAATTCCTGTTCGAGGGGATGGAGATCAGAGTACAGTGGCCGAGAAGGACGGGACGGGACATACGACAATGTCACTGGTCTTGAGTTCGAACGGATCCGATTCTGCGCCTTCTGGACTGAGCCTTTCACCGTTGATAAAGGTACCGTTTGAACTCTTGACGTCTTTAATGTAGATCTAGAGGGTGGGGGATGAGGGTGGAAGGAAGGGCGGGAAAGCCGAAGACGGACGGACCTTGCCAGATTCTTCCCATACCTCAGCGTGTTGTCGACTGAGGACCTTTGAGTCGAAAAAGCCATTTCGTTCTCCTGGTGCAGTTTTTGCATTGGTTTGACGACCGATCTTTATTCGTTGGCCTTGGGGGAGGTGGATGTGTTTAGGGATGAATGAATCGTTGAGGGGGTATAGATAAAGAGCGGGTAGAGGATGCTGTTGAACATGAGAAGAAAAGGGAGCTGGCATGGCTGGGAAGGGCGGGACGGAGGACGAGGACGAGGACGAGTTGGTTGAGTGAGTGGCGCGGGTGTCGGGGCGTGCGATCATCTTTGCCCTTGTTTGCCATCACACGAACACGTGCCCTGCTCCGCCTCTCTCTCTTCATGACAACAACAACAGCGACGACGGCGACAACTACAACTACATCCGCAACAACTACATCCACTTCTACAGTCGCCCCCACCCCCCTTCAGCATGCAACATCCAAATCCACCCAAGCCTGGCAGGCTGACCTCGAGGCCCTCTTCCAGCGCGCAAAGGACCGCTTTCCCGACGTCGTCTGGGCTCTTTTGACCGAAGAAGATGCCGAACCAACAGGCGAAGAGGTCTATGGTCACAAAGGTATTTATCTCCGCCTACTCTTCATCTCTCCTGCCCGCGCATCTCCCTCTCAACCCTTCTTTCTCTTACCTGTCCACTCTGCCCCACCTCTCTCAGCCATCTGTGACATCTCGACTTATCCGAATCCGCAGCTATTGTATACGCCCGCGCCCCACCAAGCTTCCAAGCACGATATTTCTCCTTCCGCCCTGCCCCCACATTATCTCCAGGCCCCCTGGATGTATATTCTCCAACTGGCTTTCCTACACAGTCCGCTCTCTCTCTTTCCCTTGGTCCTGAAATCTCTTCCATATCTCGCTCTCCTTCGCCCTTTCGCCCTGCATCGCCCGTCTCACAGAGTCAAGATGGCTTGATGCACCTAACAACTTCCATTAACCCTAACCTGTTTTCAAAAGAGCTCGAATATCTTTACACAGGCAAAGGCCTTGGCGCTGCATTTGAATTCTTTTATGACTCTTCAGAGCACTATCGCGAAGAAGGAGATGCAGAGGAAAGTCGGATCGACAAGCTTCGCAAAGATCTTGTCTTTATGTGGAGATCACGTCTCTATTCAGATGTCCGCATTGGTATCGAGGGCAGCTCATCCGCCCACCACGAGGGCTTGGCTGCCGTCTTCTCAACCCATCGCTTCATCCTTGTCTCCCGTTCTGACTACTTTCATAATGCTCTTATTGCCTGGAATACCCAAAAGCCTGAAATCCGCGATGAGGACCAAAACGATGACCGCTCGGCAGAACCACCTACTCTTATGCTTCCCTCGCCACCCTTCACGCCACCCTCACTCCACTTCGTCCTTGGCTTTATCTATACCGGAACACTCATTTTCTCTAACCGCACATATGATCTCGACACCGCCTTCCACATCATGCGATCAGCCACATATATCTCCCTCACCAGTCTCTATGATGAGACCCAAGCCCGCATCGTGCATGAAATGATGCACGGGCTCTTTCACGCATATGTCGAATTTGCCGAGTATGAGCGCATCACTGGTGGCAAGTGGGGTGTTTCTGGATGTCGATGCAGGCAGTGTGCCCGTCGAATACCCCGCGTCATCGAGTTTGCCCTCCTAGATGACGTTAAGAACGATCTGCTCCAACGCGGCGCCCGCCGTGGACTCGTTGGCATGTACGGTGAAGGTTGGTGTAACGCAGAGTTTGCTAAGTTGGATAAGAAGATCAGGGATGCCGCCCTCAAAGGTGTCGCCAAGAGGACCACCCCTCTTAATGTCTTTCCGCTACTGTTCGCTGCGGAGTTTGCGTTGACAAAACTCAACTCTATAATCGATCCCTGGGCTGATACTTCTCGCGACATGATCTTGGAAGCCCGTCGTCATATAGATCATCTTCTTTGCTCGCAAGCAGACGAGTGTTTCTCACAGTCGGAGTGGCTTGAATTGATGGATTCAGAAGGTGCCAAGTTCGACGACCGAGATCACGTCGAATGGATCATGAAATCTATCCAGCGGGGTTTCTCAGAGAAGAGTGCGGGAAGACTGTACCAGGTTTGCCTTTGTTACCCCATCCCGTGACAGCCGTACGTCTCGCTCACGCATTCACTTTTTTTTCAGGCACTTGTTTCTTCTATTTTACTCCGTCCACATGCTTCGGACCCAAATGCCACAATGCTATCACCAACCTCTTTCATCAGACAGAAGGTCGAAGATATTCGAATCGAACTACTTAGGTGGATGAAGAAACGTTGGGTCGCCATTCGCATGGAAGGTGGCTTTGAGAATCTGGATCCGTGGGCATTAAAGGAAATCGGCCATGGTAAGGTGATTTTGTTCAGTTCAGAAATGCAAAAGGCTGATGCTTCCTAGAACTTGAGCTTTCTGCGGAGGATCTCATCTCGCCCACAAATGCCTTCATGTACAAAGGCTCCCCTGCGCGCAATGGCGCCCGCTCAACTAAACACCTAGATGCTGACGACACGGCCAGTCAGTATTCCCTAAGGGCGAATCTATTGAACCGCAACCTTGCGAAGCATCACGGACCAACATCGCCGAGGGAACCGTTAATTTCTTCCAGCAGCTCAATTCGCTCTGTTGCACGTAGTACACATTCTACAACGTCCAAAATCAGCGACATATCGACGGCCCAGCATCGACGTCCGTTAAACAATCTAGGACCCAGACCTGACTCTAAACTCACCCCCTCAAGCGACCCTGTTGTTCATCGATCACTGTCCCGTGCGTCCTCGACATCCACTATCGGAGAGGAGGTTGAGGACAGAACTCATACCGACTCGGCTGCGCCAGTGGCCAAGCGGCATCGACCTGCCCCTGATAGTTCCACGATGTCGCGGCCAAAGTCTCCTTCAGGCTCGGTTGCGTCGGCCCGCTCGCACGCCTCTACAGTGAGAAAGCATACTCAAAGCACACCCACTCCGTCATTACGTCCGCCTGGCGTTACACCACGGCCTACTTCGTCCGTTTCTCAGCGCAGCGACGCATCGTCAACGCTCAAAAGTACCAAGTCTGAGCTTCCCGCCGAGCTCCCACCACGTCCCCGACGCAGCTCTGCTTCATCCACCGTTTCGACGGTAAGCGTGAAGACGACAGCGACCAGGTCTGTCACACCCACAGCGGCTAGGCCAAGACGTATATCAGCGACCTCGGTAATGAGTACAAACTCGACGACAAAGCCGAAAAAGGCTGCTCCCCCGCTTCCAGACCCAGTGCGGCTTAGCACCAGGACAGCGCAGAAATCGCCCTCTAATGCATCGATTCGGTCAACTGCCTCTGGTGCTTCACCTTCAACTCTCAAAAAGATCGTTCACCGAAAATCCACTGCCGGAATGCTCGGAGAGTCGCCCAAGGCAAAGACGTTGACGTTATCGGTTTCACGAGACACTGCAGTGAGCGCTCACAAAGGGAAAGGAAAGGAACCGACTGCGACTGAACTAGAGCCTTCCCCGAACTCGAAACCAGCATTGCGAGTGACCGCAGTGAGCGAAACCTCCGCTTCTGCGAGCATCCTCGTAGCACGTCACAAGGGATCCAGTGAGGCTGTGTCGCGGACGACATCAGCTTCCGACACGCCCGATCCTGCCCAACCCTTGACACCTCGTGACGGACCCCCACGTGGAGCGACACTCCAGGTAGGTATTCCGTGCATCATCACGTCCAAGCGTGCGCGTTTCCGCGCTCTTGCACGGTATATCGGCGAAGTTGAGGGTGAACTGGGACCCTGGGTTGGCGTCGAGGTGCCAATGGGAGATACCTGGCCGGGTGACAAGCTCGACGCGCGCGCGTGGCACGACGGCACGTGGGGCGGCGTGCGCTACTTTGATATCGGACGCGGCTCCAGTGGCCCCACGGACTGGGACTTTGGGGACGAGATGCGGAGCAGCATGCGTCGCAAGCGGGCCGATGGTCATGGACACGGACAAGGTCTCAGTACGATTGGCAAGGGTAGCAGTCGTAATTTGAAGCGCGCGGGTGGTCACCTCGACATCGGCAGAGAGAAGCGGCTCCGTAGCGTCTCGCCTGCTCGTTCGGATAATATGGTCGCTGAGTCGCGGGGCTTGTTTGTGCGGCCCCAGCAGGTGTTGTACGTGGTTGACGCAGTGGGATCAGAATTTTAATGCGCGTACAGACGCATAGTTCTAATTTGACAGCAGTACATTACTCACGATCGTTCTCTTCGCTTTCCCGTTTGTTTTTTCTCGTGGAAGTAGCTAGGTTATCATTAGCTACGATTGCAATCCTTTTCTTTGTCATTTTCTCTACACCGCAGTGTGCATCATTTCAATTGTAGTACATGATTACATAATTTAGTTTTTGGGTAGTTGTGAGATATTTCAAACTCAATCAATAGATAACGTTTTTCTCGACACGGCGGGCAGGAATGGATAGTCAGGTAAGGGATATTATTAAGTTGACAACTAATATTAGGTTGCTACTTTTATAATTATAATTATTTAATATTAGTTGCCAACTTTATGATCAGTGCCCGAGTGCCCGAGTCATCACCAAAATTTCAAGCTCGATTCCCGATTGTCCTCTTCATCAACAATGCGCTACTACGAAGCACGATATCCAGAGGTAGACGAGTTGGTTATGGTGCAAGTCCGGCAGATTGCCGAGATGGGTGCCTATGTCAAACTGGTGCGTCCCTCGAGTTCAAATTCGCCCTCTCCCCGCTTTTTGTACAACACGACGATACAATGGGCAACTGATATATATATATGTATAGCTCGAATATGATAACATCGAGGGTATGATCCTCCTCTCAGAACTCTCCCGTCGTCGCATCCGATCTATCCAAAAACTAATCCGGGTCGGCCGGAACGAAGTCGTCGTTGTACTGCGCGTGGACAAAGAGAAAGGTGAGAAAACACATCTTTCATCACTGCGAATCGGACCTGTTCATCCGTTCCTCTTACATAGGCTACATTGACCTGTCGAAGCGTCGCGTCTCGCCAGAAGATATCACGAAATGCGAAGAGCGATTTATGAAAGCGCGCACCGTCGCGTCGATCATGCGTCACGTTGCCTCTCGGTTGCCTTCCTACGATCCAGACGCCAGTGGTAGCAGTGCCGACGCTCTTTCCAAAGCCAAGAAAGATCAGGACAAAGAAGGTGGCGGCGGTGATGACGAAGTCGTTCCCCCCGTTGGTCAAAGTGAGGAGGAGCGTCTGGAAAAGCTATACGAACAGGTCGCGTGGATTCTCGGCAGGAAATACGGAAACGTATACGATGCATTCAAGCTCGCATTAACGTAATTGTCTTTCCCCTCACCTTCTCATCGTCGTAGAGAACCAGATACGGTCTTTTCAGCGCTTCCACACCATATGCCTCAAGCAGCATATGACCTACTAATGGCTACCATTGCGCGTCGCCTAACTCCACAGCCTATCAAGTTGCGCGCAGATATCGAGTTAACATGTTACACGCCCTCCGGTATCGAAGCCATCAAAAAAGCTCTTAGAGCGGGAGAGAAAGCGAGCAGCGATGCCGTGCCCATCAAGGCCAAACTCGTTGCGCCTCCATTATATGTGCTTAGCACAAATGCGACAGACAAGGTCCGTGATGATGTCGTTTGGTGCGCAACCGAGTAACCCCTGACAAGTATGGCAATAGTACGCCGCGGTGGAGCGTTTAGAACGCGCCATTGAATCCATTCAGGGTGCTATCGAGATGCAAGGAGGCAACCTCACTGTCAAGATGAAGGTAATGGTGCAGTTCAAGTCTACTTCCCTTCAGTATCTTACTTGGTTTCTCAGCCGAAAGCCGTATCCGATACAGACGAACAAGATCTCGCGCAACTCATGGCGAAGGCCAGCCGCGAAAACGCGGAGGTTTCCGGGGATGAGGATGAGGAAGAAGCAATAACATAACCACACGTCATGTCCTTGTTTCCAGACATGTCGTAAAAACAACAAGAATTTTGTAGCATAATTGTACTGATTTAAGTAACTGGTCCTGATTGACTAGAACGCCCAAAGGCTTTCGACGATGTCGCGCCCTGGGTCAACCTGCATGTCGTTGCTCGCCATGAAGACCTCGTGTGGTTCGTCAAACTCCACGGCGGGATCTTTTTTAATGCGCTGCTTGAGTTCGCCATCAATAAGCTATTTATTAACCAGGGACCTCAGCCTTAGTAATGGTGAACTGCAGCATAAATTCGTAGACGCACCGTGGCGTACGCGTGATCTAAAAAGTCTTCCATAGGATAACTTGGCTTAGTGAATGCCTCTTCAAATATGCGTGCGAGCGTCGACACCCCTGCGTGATAGTGGTTTTTGTGAGAATACAATTCCCAGAGTGAAGAATCCAAGGCATTCGTCAAGTTTGGGTTGGGTTCATCAGCCAAAAAGGGGTCTGTGCGTTCGGTTGAAATGAAATTCTGGAAGAGGATGCGTGTGGCATAGCGACACACACCTTCAAAAGGTTCCGAGGTCACATTATCGCGGTGAATCATACACATCAGGGCAGGGTGATGCTTGAGTATGTTATAAACGAACGGGATAATAATTACGATACTGGAGGGAGGTGCGGTGAGCGAGAGGCGAGAAAGACGCTTGGCAAACGAGGCGAGAAGCGCTGCTGGTAGATGACTAGGAAACAAACCAAAGCCCCATATTAGCATCCCTTATCAAAATTTAGAATGGAGATGTACTGACGTAGAACTTAAAAACAGTTCTGTGAGGCGGAAAAAACGACTGCGGTATTTCAGACGTAGAAGGTCCTGATCGAGGAATGCATATAATCGTGTGTAAAATGACGGATAGTCCCTATTGCGGACGGGGGTGAATGACCACAATCAAACACAAGTGACGGTCAGCAGACTGACAAATTGTATTCTTGCATGAGAATGAATAACGCGTTGAGGGCAAGTAACCCGACGACACCGCCTACGTACCTTATCAACGAATGAGGTCAAGTCACAAAGCAATTGAAAAACTTACCATAATCCACACATCCGCCGACCCAGTCCATGACCATTACTGGCCGGGTAAGATGTGGCAAAACACCGCGATGCAAAACGTTCAGCACCCGAAGCGATAAGGCACATCCGGAGCGCTCGTCGTCAGACAGTCGAGGCAGCAACCGCAGCCAGAGGCGGGTAAACACCGCGTGATGGGAGGCTAAAGAATGTAATGACTGGTGTACAGTCATCTGGTGTAGGCGCATCGATGGTTCCGACGGTTTTTTCACCGGCTTCTCCACCTCATCAAAGAATTTACGCCAATCATCTTCGGACTCGTCGTCAGTCCCCGAATCGTCAAGTTCAGAGTCCGCTGGTGTCTTTTTTTTCGACTTGGCAGGCTTTGCTTGCAACTCTTCCACCCAAAAAGTTTTCAGTTCTGTCTGTACAGCTGGAAATGACTCCAGCCTCTCGAGAAAGAAAAGGAGGCTTTCAGGGACATGGGCGTTCGTCTTGGGTGAAGAAGATGAAACCACCGGTCTGAATAAGAATTTCGTTAATTGCGGACGGAGGGCAAATACAAAAGTCGTACTCAGCATCTCGCAGGAAAAACCACCGAACGTCCACATAAACGTTCAACCACTTCATGACAAACTGATCCCTCACTTCTGCGTCAAGCTCCCCTTGGATAGACCGCTTTTTCCCTCCACGCCCGGACGGAGGGCATGTTAACAGCGCGTCAACTACTTTCTTGAAATGGGGGACATGAAACTGTGGCTGTTGTGACGATTTACTCAGTGAAGTAGAGAGATGCTTCAAGAGCGACATGAGGATGTCGAGCGCCGAAGTCTGAACTGAGTGTGAGGGTAACAAGCAGTGAAGTCTCGAGATGACAGACCTTGAGCAATGATTCCTCATCCTGAAGAAGCCCACAAAGGAAACGAACATATTCATCCAGCCGCTCAAATATCCAGCTTCGTACGACATTCGTTTTTTCATCCGTAGATTTCATCAGGTAGCCTTTCGCGATCAGGAGGACAAAGATACGGTAACAGGCATAGATAGCTTTGAGGACTGAGTGGGGCTCATCAAGAGAGGCGGCAAGGGATGTGAGGTCAGCGAGTGAGTTAAAGGAGACATTCGAGGAGATTGACTCTGTTAGTTCATCCTCGAGCACCTTTATGTACGAATCATCCTGTAGTCTCATCCTCTTCCGAGCCATCCGAGTTGCAGAAGAAAACCACGAACGGATACCCGGCCCGACAAGAATGGGAGGATATTATGTAATTAATCGTACAAAAAAAAAAGAAAAGACAAACTCCAATCAAGAAGGGATTGCGTACTACTACAGTACTATAGAACAAGAGGTTGTCCCAAAAATCTCGGTGGGTATGGCAAATAACACTCATGGTGACACTACAAACATACATGTTCTCAGTGATTCCCAATCTTCCGTTTTGTTTGTTTGTTGTAACCCCACTTCATGTTCGACTATCTGTCCATATCGAATAGATCATCATCGTCCCCAGTGACAATTGGTCTACTGAGAGGACTTAATGGTGTCCCCCAGCTCTTCCCGCTCGTGTTTCGGCTCCCTGTAACACTGCCCGGGCCCACCGGAGGTCGCGTTGCTGCGATACTCGTGTACTGCGTGCGGGACGCTAGCGACTCTAAACCGGTCACGCCATGAGAAATTGAATTGGAGGCGTTGTGCGTGCCTGGCGACATGCCGATCCACTCAGAGAACTGTACGCGCTCGCTCGCGTTAGCTTGGAAGCTTGTACTCGGTGCAAACGGATTCGAAGCAGCAGGCGAGGGGACGCCAGGAGGTGGTGGTAACGCATGGATACGAGAGTATCCAGCTGCAAGGCCCTGTGGTAGGCTTTGTCCTGGTGCGTGGGCTTGAAGGGCACGGGCAGATGGAGAGAGGGCACTTCTATCCTCCTCGTTACCTCTAAGGTCACTCGGAATGGGCCTGCCAAGCTGGAATGGCAGGTTGCCAAGGGATTCCGACGTCCCATCGAATGGTTGCTGGCGTTGAACGGGAGTAGGCGCAGGATCATTGATCCGGGCAAGAAGGTTTGCTGCATTCACGTTCGAAGACCCGTTAGGGGTGTGCCCACGAAGACCGGAAACTCCTGTTGCCATTCCGGCGCGGGGTGCACCGCTCCTGGTATTCAGATAGTTCTGGTAGTTGCCCGGGAGGAAAGCAGCCGAGGCATTGGAAGGTGACAAGAAGGTGTTTATGTGATCATCTGCAAGAGAATGACTACCAAATGCAGACGCAGGTCTGAATGAGTTAGGTGTGCCATTACCAACATTAGAAACGGCGCCTCCCGAAGGACCAACATCCATCCCGCCTTTGTGTGGAGAGCCAATTTCGTTCTGACTGCCTTCTGACCAAATCGACTTGATATCCCCAAGCAAAGATGGAGCTGGCACCGAGCGCGAGTATCGATGGTGGTGTGTTTCGGCACTCGGGCGGGGGTTTGCTCCCCACGCCGTATTTGCAGCCGTATTTGTGTGAGTCCGGGAATATCTCCGTGATTTCTCCTCCGGCGTTAGAAGCTCGCTCAAGGAGCCTGGAACGAGTTCTTCAAGATCCTCATCCTCGACGACAATATCGCCACTGAATCCGTCTAAAGCACCCCCCGGTGGAAGCTCGGGGCGCCACCCGTGCGTTGCGCCCAACGAGGCGGCAATACCTGAGCGCGATTTGAGATCATCCGAGAGATTGGGCTTGTTTTCGTACGAAAAGAAGACGGACTGCGCGCCAGGGGCAGAAAAGGGTGACGTCGACAGGATACCAGCACCCTGAGAGGGTGATGTGCTGGGAGAAAAGCCGTTGACACGGGCGACCTGTCCGTGTGAGGATACTGAACGAGGGGAGCCGATGGGACCGAGATCCGAAGGTTTATCGGGCAAGCGCATCTGACGCGGGGCAGATGGACCATGGAAGGAGAGAGGAGAGGATGGATCACCCGAAGCAGCCGGTGCTTCCTGTTCGATGTGAACCTCTGGTGGTGCGTCATCGGCCTCTGGAAGAGAGCTATCTGCTGTGTGCGGGGATGCGAAAGATTTACTCTGTGCGGGAGCTGTAGGTAGCTTGTTGCTCTCATCGGGTAATCCATATGATGCAAAATCGGTATCCTGGACGGGTGGCGCAGGAGCGGATGGAGACACCGCTGCCTTGAGGGGGATCGGCATAGGCGCCCGTGCTGAACCTTGGAGGATACGCGTGGGGGCGGTTGAGCCGGAAAGAAGAGCGTTGCGCGTTGCCCCGCTACCAGTTCCAGAACCTCCACTCCCTGAACCAGTTTGCGACCCAGATTTGGAGGATTTTCCACCCTTTCCACCTTCTTTGCCTTGTCCGTTCGCATTCGCGGCCAATTGCGCGGCTTTCTTGTTTTTCCGATCCATGGCCATACTCTGACCGGGCAAGATATGTGCAAGGGCGCATTTATGTCCGAATTTGCAGTTACCCTTGACAAACCAAGCGCAGACGCCTTTCGGCTGCCCGGGCTCATTATTCGCATGGGAGAAGGGACATGAGACCCCTGCGGTACAGGAGCCAACCTTGAAGAACTTGCAAGGTACATGGGAGAGATCCTTGGCTGGTGAAGGAGACCGAATAAGTATACGAAGACAATACAAGTCGATAAGCCGAACTTTTGGTAGAACTCTTTGACTTTGGGCCCTTTTCACGATCTTTGCCCTCCCTGTCACTGTCCTTCTCCCGCTCATGGTCCCGGTTGGGCTCGTGATCCATATTTTTCTCGAGGACAGGCATATACGAGAGTTATGAAAAGGCTGGAACCGAGGATTGATGCAAGATGATTGACGCCAAAAAGGAATTGAATAAGAGAATGAGGATAAAGGCGGGGAAGCGAGACAAGACGAGGCAAGAAGAAACGAGAGGGCGGCGTCGAGGAGCGTTGGCGGCAAGCGGCGTGCACTCTCACATCCAAATTTGGTCATAGGGCGTCAATGTGAGCCATGGCACGTGCTCGCTTCTCACGTGCGGGGAGACCACGTCGCACCAGAGTTTAGAATTTCAGTGTGCTGTGGTACTTCTTTCTTTCCATTCCTTACATACATACAGCATGTGGTACTTGCTTCTCCTATGACTAGTATAATACCCGCCTAATCCCATCTCGTCTTGACTCTTATCACACACATCCACATCATTAGTGTAGTGTGAAGTCTGAAAATTGGGGCTCTGCGATGGCTGGCGTGGGCGGTTGATCACGTTGAGTTGCCATATTTGGAAGGGACAAGCCGCAGCCCTCCTCCCCTGACCATCGCGGAATTGATAAAGTGACCAATGAGTTCAAATAGCCCCGCTTGAAAGCGTGCCCGTCTTCCGGTCTCCCTGCCATACTCCCGCATCGCCCTCGCCTCTCAACCATTTCCTAGCCGCCATGCAATAGATCACCGTTTGGAAGGCTTGCAGATGGTAAATAATTGTTGCCGGACTCTGGAGAAACGAACCGAACCAAGTCGACGTATGTCTTTTCTATGCAACGTCCCGCGACGACTGGTGACTGACTTGATGTGATGTAGACAGATGATACGAATCGACGACGTACTCCCTGATGACGTCCTACTAGAAATATTTGATTTTTATATGGGTATATATCATTCGAGGGCAAAAGGACGACAGAGGCATAGCGATCACTGGTTCACGTGTGTCGGCGATGGAGAAGCCTTGTCTTTGGGTCACCGCGTCGCCTCAATCTGCGGCTTTTTTGTACACCTGGAACACCGGCAAGAGACACATTGCACATCTGGCCAGCCTTGCCTCTCATCATTGAGGGAAAAATCAGCTCATCATCAGGCGCGGATGACATCATTGTGGCACTTGGGCAGAGCAGTCGCGTACGTCGAGTCTTTCTCTGGGGCCTTGCGGATCGACAAATGGAAAAAGTGTTGGCAGCGATGCAGCTGCCATTCCCGGAACTGACAAGGTTGGAACTCGTCTCAGATGATGAAACACCACCGGTCGCTCCCGATTCGTTCTTGGGTGGATCTGCCCCACGTCTGCAACAGCTCCAGTTGATTGGCATTCCATTTCCGGGATTACCAAAACTGCTTTTGTCTGCTACTCACCTTGACAGTCTCAACCTTTCCAATATCCCTCATTCCGGGTACATTTCACCCGAGGCAATGGCCGCTCTCCTCTCCGCATTGTCCAACCTCGATAGGCTTTACCTTCGGTTTCAATCCCCTCGATCCCGCCCTGACTGGGAAAGCCGTCGTCCACCTCCACCTCCACCAAAACGTTCTGCCACTCCCCTCTGACGTATTTTGTTTTCAACGGGGTTATCGAGTATTTAGAGGACCTTGTGACCCTCATCGACGCCCCCCATCTCAATCACTTGAAAATAACCTTCTTCAATCAAATCGATTTTGACGGCCCACGACTCGCCCAATTCATCAGTCGTACACCAATACTCGGGGATTGCGATGCACATGTGGAATTCTATAATGACACCGCCAGCGTCCGGCTCCCTTCCTTCAAGAAAGATGCTACGATAGGGATCTCATGTAGAGAACACGATCGGCAGCTTTCGTCCGTCGCTCAAGTCTGTAACTCCTGTTTGCCTCCCCTTTCCATAATAGAGAACCTCTACATCGAGCGTCGATATTGGCAGCAACTGGCTTGGAACAATGACGCCATCGAAAATACTCTGTGGTTGGAACTCTTACTCCCATTTCCCGCGGTAAAGAATCTCTGTCTATCCAAGGACTTGGCGCCAGGTATCGCGGCCGCCCTCCAAGAAATCGTTGGGACAGAAGTGTTGCCCAGCCTCCAGAATATTTTCGTGGACAGGCTTGAGCGATCGGGACCATTCCAGGAAAGCATTGGGCAGTTCCTTGTCGCGCGAGAGCTTTCCGGTCACTCTATCACCATTTCTGTCTGGGATGGACGCCAGATACGACGCAGGTCATAGGAGGTCAATGATTGATTGGTGCCCTCAGTTCTCAAAGTCCCGTCCGATTGACGTATCTTACCGTCTACTGATCTCGTACTACGTTTATTTCCGCCACGTAACTTGGTTCGAAAATATTAGTTGTGCTATTTTGTTGATATTACCTGTGATTGATCTTGTATGATTACATTCGGTGTGGAATAGAAAAAGACGTGTGACGGGCTAGCTATCTACTCAACCACCATGACGTCCATGGTTCACTTGCGTTTTTGTAGTGTAATGTCGTCGTGGTGAGATATGGGTTTCCAAGATGGGTTTCCAAGACCCGAGAGGACGCACTGGCACGTCGAGATCCCAATCCCACCGAATTTGAAGTGCCCGGCCCGAGACCGGCGTTCTGTGACGACGTACTGCGCTTACACTTACTGTGCCGTCCACCAATTGTGCGGGGAACACTTGAAATGCTGGATGAGACGTACGAACGGGTGCTAAGGCAGATCAACAAGGCAAACCGAGCGATCAGAGATGCTCGATGATGACCTTTCGCAACAGTTCATCATCATGTACTTCTCGAAGTCAGTCAACATGCCTTTTACTTCTTTCTCGCCAATTTGACGACGTCTTCTTAGATCCACATAGACGAGGGTTCCATGGTATGTCCAATCTGTGGCCATGACTATCCCATCTCGAATGAGATCTGAAATATGGACTACCGCTCACGTATGCTCTTCCAATCGCCAATGGTTCTCATCTTTCTGCACATTTCCTATTTCAGCTTTTGGCAGAGCAAGAAATCGGGTAGTGTCCTCGCACTAGCACGTCGTGTCGACGGTTTCATATAAACACAAGCGTGCATAGTTTGAGTCTTACTCGACACTAGTCCTAGATGGAACGATCCAGGGTGAACTTGAAAGTTCTGGTATTCGTACGGGATATGTTCAAGTTGGGTCGCACTCCTGTTCTCTACTCTAGAGACCTAAAGCGACTGACTCGGTGACTGCGAGAGACTAATGAAGTACCTCAAACTGATCATTCAGATGTCGCCGCCTTCTCTAAAGGCCAAAGGCCTAAGACCATGGCTTATGCTCGCAAGCGGGCTATAAATCCCCTTCTCGAGCCCCCTTTCACAGTTGTACCCCGACACGACGTCTCCTCTCACTCATGTGTACAAGTCCTAGATATTGTATTCGACAAGGAGACGTGGCGGGTGGTCAACTTCTACCACGATATACGGGACAACTCTAGCCTCCAAACACTCACAAGCCTTGATATCGAGGCAATTATGCCTACGCTGGTCGTAGGCGACTTCAACACCCACTTACCATCGTGGTCTCCACCGGACGTTCACCGATCAGCTTGGGCTGGACAGCCAGAAGAATGGGCCGCCACAAACCTGCTCACACTAGCCAACAACCCAGACGAGATCACACGTCGAGGCTCAGAACGTGAACGCGACTCGGTTGTTGATCTGGCCTGGTACAACGAAACGGCGGTCCAGAACTGCACCTTCACGGGCCTGTGCGTCGATTAGGACGGTAGCCTTGGCCCCGACCACGCTCTCCTCCAAGTGACTGGTCAGACACAAGCAGTAGTAGCGCAGTCGTCAGCCAACGACAACCTCGGCTTTCTCATTGACCCGGATCGAAAAGAGGAATGAGTCAAGACTCTTGAAATCTCGCTCCATGCCGCTCATTCTGCCACTCACTCCAACCGCTGAGGAAGTAGAACAGGCAGCGGCGGGCCTATTCGAGGACATACAGGCCACTAATGAGCAAACCTTCCGCAGACGTCGCCCGTTCCACCCCAAAGCCGCACCTTGGTTGAACCCTGCCTGCGCCGTCGCAGCCCAAAACCTACGCACCGCTACGAGTACACAAATCCGAGGAGTGGCCCAAGCGCGACTCAAAGGGACGGTCCCGCGCAGCGAAACGACAATGGGCGGGTGAGTACATAGAGGTGGCCAAACTATGGGAAGTGGCGGCATGGAGATATGGTCGCAGAGTCTCCAAGTACCCTTGCTACGGAGTCCAAATGGGTTAGTCCATTCTCATGAGGAAGTTGTTGACCTAGTCTCGCAAACGTTCTTCAAAAAAAAACCCCCACAAGTCGAGACGCGCTTCCACGACGACCCGCCACGCCACCCTCAACGCCGACTATCCCAAATAGACAAGAACTTGACCGAGCCTCTC